>Ga0209354_10000017_pt1 | contig 81609 bp, 100 predicted proteins | sample LauGreSpBDMM15DD_2_FD_187562 | JGI IMG/M metagenome (GOLD analysis project Ga0209354, IMG submission 187562) | Freshwater lake microbial communities from Lake Michigan, USA - Sp13.BD.MM15.DD (SPAdes) (version 2) | ecosystem: Environmental > Aquatic > Freshwater > Lake | place: Lake Michigan...
AGTATTCCAAGTGACTTATCCTGACCCGGCCGGCTAGCATTACACGGGAAAATGGTTGCGATGAGAGGGACGCAACAGCTTACAAATTCAACAGACCCCCGCTTTGTCAGGTTGTGCGGTGAACAACCTGACACTTTATTAAATAAAGTTGTTAGTAAAAGGCTTAAGGTATCGAGAAGTCTCGTAAGGGAACTATATAAGGTCGGAAGCCTTTAATAGTTAGGAGTTATAAACTTCACTTCAACTGGGTGGTGGATCAGGATTTACAGTCCGAGAGATCCTCGAAGGTAAATGATACTCCATGTTTGCTAGACGAGTAGAGCGCGGCTGTAAATCGCGGGTAGCCAAGTTTTCCTTGACAGGGACCAAAACTTCTCAAAGTCTTTTACTAACATCTTTTATGCGGGTGTAGCTCAGCTGGTAGAGCGCCACGTTGCCAACGTGATTGTCGTCGGTTCGACCCCGATCACCCGCTCCATAATATGCTCTCAGACTTGTTCGCATAGCGTCCCCTGGGAGTTTCTTTTCTATTCCCGGATTGTGTAATGGTAGCACAACAGACTTTGACTCTGTTAGCCTAGGTTCGATCCCTAGTCCGGGTGCCAAACAATGCGACTGTAACTCAGTGGATTAGAGTACTTGCCTACGAAGCAGGGAGCCGGAGGTTCGAGTCCTTCCAGTCGCGCCAATCAATGGTGTCATTAGTGTAGTGGCCTGCACCCTGCTCTGTGAAAGCGGTAGTACCGGATCGATACCGGTATGACACCCCAAACGTATGCCTCGGTAGTTTAATGGTAGAACTGCGGTGTTACATACCGCTAATGGGAGTTCGATTCTCCAACGAGGTACCACTCAATACCCCTCTGGCGCAATTGGTAGACGCAACTCTCTCAAAAGGAGTGAAGTCCCCGTTCGAGTCGGGGGAGGGGTACCAAGCTCTTATAGTTAAATGGCAGAACACCTCTTTGGTAGGGAGGTAATGAAAGTTCGATTCTTTCTAAGAGCACCAGTTATATCTGGCTATCGTATAATGGATAATACATAGAGCTTCTACCTCTAGAATGTGGGTTCGATTCCTGCTAGCCGGACCAATCGGGCTTTGGTGAAATGGATATCATTTCGGTCTTCGAAACCGACGGTGTAGGTTCGATTCCTACAAGCCCGGCCAAAATAGGTTGACTAAGTTGTTAATCGACAATACAATTGAATCATGTTTAACCAAATGAAAGAAAAACATGAAAGAAACAAAAAATAGTAAGTTGATGAAAGATGTTATTGTAGAATACCATCCTAAGTTTAAATTACTTCCCGAATTGAAACAATATGGATTAAATCATCCAGAAATCTTTAATGTAGAACGTCTTGTAGAAGAAAGTTTAGCCGCAGTTGGAGGTTATTCTTTTGTTGACGAAGACGGCCGGGACTTCGATGACTCAGATGACAGCGATAGTAAAACAGTAACCGTGGTCAACAATAGTAGTAGTAAAAATAATAAAGTTTTTATTATTCAAAATGTTCAAACTAAAATTGGTAGTTTGCGTGTAACATGTTATAATCCGTTTAGTAACAAGGTTGATTACTTTTACATTCCAAAAAAAGCAGTTAATTGGTTTAAAGAAAATAACGGGACTAAATCCAGAGAATCAGGTGCTTGCGAGCGGATCCGCACAACATGGAATGAATCAAAAGATTATTACAATAAACTTGAACTTTATCGATTAAAAAGTTTTGAGAAATTAGCAAAAGCTAAAGGTTGACAACATACAGCACTTGATGCTATAATATATACTTACTAAGCAATTAGTAACGCTCTTTAAAAATTAAATGTGACAATGACGCCATCGTCTATCGGTTAGGACACTAGGTTTTCATCCTGGCAAGCGGGGTTCGATTCCCCGTGGCGTCTCCATTGTTAAGTACTATAAGGTATCGTGTAGGGACGCTTACACTATTCGGGTCAAAGCTGCCGGCGACTGATCCTGAAATAACTGCATCGGCATTGAGTATGTTTAGCGACTATCTCAGAATTTGCAAATAGTACTTAACAATGGAAAGTTTTATGCCCAGGTGGTGGAATGGTATACACGGTGGTCTTAGAAGCCACTGCCGCAAGGATTGAGAGTTCGAGTCTCTCCCTGGGCACCAATATGGAGACGAAGCATCAATGGTGATGCACTGGACTGTAAATCCGGCGCCTTAGGCACGACTGGTTCGATCCCAGTAGTCTCCACCAAGTTATGGAAGCGTGGCAGAGTCCGGCTTATTGCAACAGTCTTGAAAACTGTCGGCTCGAAAGGGTCCGTGAGTTCGAATCTCACCGCTTCCGCCAATCATGCTTGCTAAAGTTTAACTACACTGACAACCGATAAGAAGCGTATAAGTCGACCCGTACGTGAAAGGCTCAGGAAGATAAGGAGTTAGACAGTTCCGTTCGATTCGGATAGCGAGCACCTTTTAATGGAGTGGTAGCGCAGTTGGTTAGCGCACTGGCCTGTCACGCCGGGGGTCGCGGGTTCGAGTCCCGTCCACTCCGCCAACAATGTATCTCTAATGTAATGGCAGCATGACAGTCTCCAAAACTGTTCGTCGGGGTTCGAGTCCCTGGAGGTACGCCAAGTAATTAAGTGTTGACATTGGTTAACGCAGAAGGTATAATAGAGAATGTATAAAATAATAGGCAAAGAAGAAATTTTCAAAGTGCTCACACTTGCTGAAGCAATGAATGTTGCCAAGTCAATGAATGAGTTTGTAACTATCAAAGGTAACGATTTCGAAGTAGTAGGTCGATTCGGAGTTGACTCTGTAAACAATGGTAAGTGCCCAGATGGTGTCGCTTACGATTGGAACAAGGCAAGCCGAATTGGTGCTACCAAGCGAAGATAATAATTGCGAGTGTGGCGAAATGGTATACGCAAGAGACTTAAAATCTCTCGTCGAAAGGCATGCCGGTTCGAGTCCGGCCACTCGCACCAAGAATAAGGAAGACTCCCATAATGGTATTGGAGCGGCTTGCTAAGCCGTCGATCGGCAACGGTTTCGGGGTTCGAGTCCCCGGTCTTCCGCCAATTTTAATCAAAGGAAAAATATGTTAAAGCCAACAAGTAATTACAAAATGTCAAAGACACTCAAAACAAGTCTTGCACTTAGCAAGTTTAAAACATTGGATCAACGTCACGCATGGAAACGTGCTTGTATTGATGCTGAACTATGTAGCAAGATTGTTGTTAAGAGTGCGCCACGTGATAAAAATGCGCCACGTGGAGGCGGTACTGCAAATTACACAGTCACTTCTAATAGTGCAACGCCAACGGCATAATAAGTAATACATATTCCGCAGTAGCTCAGCTGGTAGAGTAGTTGACTGTTAATCAATTGGTCCCTGGTTCGAGCCCAGGCTGTGGAGCCATAATAAAGGATAGTTAATGATTGATGTTGATAAGATAATTGTAGTAGAAGATTTTTTACCCAAATGGCTACAAGATAGTTTTGATCAACGTCTCAAAGACTATACGGGATGGAAGATTTCTAATGTGTTGAGTCCTTTCATCGTAGATGGAGAACAGGGACAGGAATGGTATTGTACTCGTGTGCTTTATGAAGCTAACAGAGTACAATGGGATGACGCAGGAGGCATTACTTCTATCCTTAACGATTACTGTACTAGGGAAGGTATTTTCAGAGCCATTCCTGATGCACAGATCAAAGCGTTGTTGAGAATTAGATTGAATGGTACATTTAAACTGTTGCCCGTGTATCCGCATGAAGATGCAGAGCCGGAAGAAACGGATGTATGGACTATCATTTACTATCTAAACGACAGTGACGGTGGTACTAGATTTTATCATGATCAAGGGCATACATTAGCAACAACAGTTCCCTTTAAGAAAGGAAGTGCTGTAATTTTTCCGGCTAGGTATTTTCACAATGCTGAGACTCCGGTAGATCACAATGTACGAATTTCAGCGGCAATGATGTATGCGTTAGAATCAAAGTTAAATGGTTAAATGGGGGTGTAGCTCATTTGGGAGAGCGCCTGCTTTGCAAGCAGGATGTAGCAAGTTCGATCCTTGTCACCTCCACCAAGATTTAGGAGATGTTAGATATGGCAGGTAAAGGTAGTAAAGCAAGGCCGTTGAGTGTGCCTAAAGCAGAGTTTGATAATAACTTTGATAGAATTTTTGGCAACAAGAAAAAAACGGATGCAGAATTGTTTGATGAGAAAGTTGTAATGAAAAATGAATACTATGATTTGGATATCGATCCAGACAATCCAGATCAAGTAAAATAACAAGAGGATACTAGCATGGCAAAAGGTGCCGGTGGTAAAAAGATTAGAGTAGCAAGTCCAATGCTTACTAAAAATGGTAAGCAACGATTGGGTCCATTAAGTTTGAAACAGTTAACTGACATGTTAGAAAAGTCTAGCAAGCCAAAAGACAAAGCAAAGATTCAAAGTCGTATTAGAACATTAGAAGCAAGAATTAAGTAATAACAATGCCGACTTAGCTCATTTGGTAGAGCAACTGACTTGTAATCAGTAGGTGCCCAGTTCGATCCCGGGAGTCGGCACCAGTTTTAAGAAAGTACATTTAACTGATCTATAAGGTCAGTAGCAAGGACAGGCCACCATCTCATGACGAAAAAGGCATAAATGTACTTTCTTAAATTGCGGGATTAGTTTAATGGTAAAACAGCAGATTTCCAATCTTCGGTCAAGAGTTCGATTCTCTTATCCCGCTCCATATAAGGATAATTATGTTTTGGTTTGAACCTCCAAGTCAATTACTCAATTGGGAGTTTAACGTAGCGGGTGCGTTAGACGACTCATACATTCAATGGATTGAACAATACGTTGATTCAAACAAGGAATTATTGACTAAAGCAGAAGTAAGAACTGGAACTGATAATCCTGTAGATAACGATTATAGACGTAGCGATTTGTTCTTCTTTACAAAATTACACGAAGCAGAACCGTTGTATCAAAGAATTTATGATATTGTAAGTGAAGTTAATTCACATCATTTTAAATACTCACTGTGCTATACAGAACCGTATCAATATTCAGTGTATGATTCATCAGAATTAGGATTTTATGATATACACTGTGATAGTCATTTAAGAAATACCAGCGGATTTACTAGGAAAATTTCATTTAGTATATTGTTAAATGATCCTAGCGAATTTGAAGGCGGAAAACTGTTGTTTCATATATCAAAAGATCCAGTTGAAGCCCAATTAGAAAAAAAAGGTGATATGGTGTTATTTCCATCGTTTATTCCCCATAGTGTTACTCCTGTTACCAAAGGAGTGCGTAAGGCACTAGTGGGATGGATATGTGGACCAAACCTTGTCTAAAGAAATACTCGGAGTGTAGCGCAGTCTGGTAGCGCACCTGGTTTGGGACCAGGGGGTCCAAGGTTCGAATCCTTGTACTCCGACCACAGTTATCGCGGAATAGAGAAATGGCATCTCAGAAGTCTCATAAGCTTCAGTTCTTGGTTCGAATCCAGGTTCCGCAACCACTTTCCAATCGTTAGTTTAACCAAAACGCCTAGCTCACAGCTATGAGATGTTCATAGAGCACGATTGTTTTTGCCAGCGAGACTTGGTAGTCAGAGAGGTCTTATATACCTTTTAGCGCCAGATTAGCGTTCTTGATAGGGTTCGATTCCCTACGCTGGTACCAATGCCAAAGTAGTTGACTTTATGTCAATTATGCTATATAATAATGCTTTAAAAGGAAATGATATGAGACTAGCAAACGAAGTGAGAAAACCCCTAGACCTTAGCCGCGGCCCTTCCATTGACATGGAAAAATGTGTAGAGGCAGCAGGTGGTAATCGATTTAATTTGGTATTAATTGCTTCTGCTCGTACTAGAGAAATCCGCAGACAACATGCCCACAGCGATAAAAGAGAACATGTACATCCAATTGTTACTGCGCTGGGAGAAATTGAAGCGGGTACTATCGAACCTATTAAGTATTTAAATAAAGTAAAATGAAAACTAGGACTTTAGCTCAGTTGGTAGAGCGTCTGCCTTACACGCAGAATGTCGTCAGTTCGAACCTGGCAAGTCCTACCACGATAATAACACAGGAAAAATGGATGTCAGACTTAGAATCCTTTGAAAGTAATAACGAAGAAGAAGCAGAGATTGCGCAGATTCTTACACTACAAAGAAACTCGGCGGCAGTTGATGCTATTAGAGCAAAGATTGGAACAGGGCCAAGTTTAAGCCATTGTGAAGAGTGCGGCGAAGAAATTCCCACAGCACGTCAGCAGGCAATTGCAGGTTGTAAAACTTGTATTGAGTGTCAGAGTTATGCTGAACGATGGAAGAAATAGTACTTACTCTAAACAACGAAACTAGTGTAGGTCTTGGTGATAATTTATGCTTACTGTCTGCACTAGCGAATATTCCGTCCACTGTTGACTTGCAAGTAGACGATCGGCATGATACTTATAATCGACTAGCACAATACAAACGAATCTTTAGAATCCCAGATTCGCAACTTAAAGTAACTAGATCTAAATTTATATCTGGAAACATAAACAATGTTGGTTGGCCAATTAAAGTATTTTCAGAATATTATAGACCTACCCATGTTAATGTAAACGGGCAACAGCTTAAGGTCAAAGACAACACCAGTCAAAAGAAATGCATTGCTATCGCATGTTCTACTGATTTAGCAGGCCCTGAAAATGAATGGCCGTGGTGCAGGTCTAGACCGACCGAATTTTGGGGTAGATTAATGAGCTGGGTTAAAGAAATGGAATACGAAGTAATTACCGTGGATCATGCTTGCCATAAATTAGAAAATAAAATTGAGTTAATGGTTAAGAATTGTAGAGCCATCATTAGTTATGAAGGCGGCATGGCACATTTAGCGCACATGCTAGACATACCTTGTTTTATCTTAGATTGGAAATTACCAAGCCCAAGTACAACACTAGACCGATTTCATTGTGAATTTGTACATATGACAAACTCAGTGTACATTGTAAGAAATGATGAAGAACTATTTAAATGGAACAAAAATGATTTTGATACAAAGATTTTTGATCTTGAAAACGGCAAAGGTAACAATAGACTAGTAAACGGAACAGCCAAATATTCATTTGATGGGCCAGGTGTTAGTGGTAATGTGCGAGTAGTTAGCCAGGGCGGTATTGAGCTTTTAAATGCTCCGCCTATGTTTGGGACAACTAAACAGCTAACACATTTATTGAACAAGTACTACTCAAAATAATACATGAGGGAATTATGAATATAGGATTATATGGCCATAGTATGGCGGCATGGACCCGACAAGAGCCGTGGTCGTATATTACTAAAATAAAAGAGCAATTCAATGCCAACATTGTGAACATTGGAGTTGCCCAAGGATCAGAAGAAAGAATTCTTTTTGAATTAAAGAAAACTAAAAAATTAGATTTAGCAATTATATTACACTCATCGCCTGATTTTATTTTTACCCCAACTGAAAACAGAGATTTTTGTACAGTTGACAAAGATAACTTAATAGAGAAAGTTTCGTCAGGTAAAGTTAAAGATTGGTTTAAACTAAACGGTTACATTAATGTGCCAGATGAATTGTGTAACTGGTGGGAATCAATTCCTAATATGGCTTCATTTGAATTGTTAAAACGATTTGGTGTGGTACCTCAAGATTTTGACACGCCCGAACTAGCTAATATGGATGAATTACGTGCTACTGATGCATTTAATGAATGGTGTAACGGTAACACAGACATGATTAAAGAACTGGTAAAACAAAAACTCCCAACTAAAAAGGAAGTTGAATACTGGTTAGGATTATTTGATGCACTAGAATTAAACAAAAAGTATCTGTATCATCATGATTTGCAAATGAATAGATACTATGGGTCGTTGATCCAAATTGATCAATACTTGACATTTAAAAATATTCCGGTAGTACATTGTTTAGGAAAGCCATTTTGGTACCCTAATTGGTTTAAATTTTCTTCTGGTGTAACTGATAGTGACATCTATAAATTACAACACGAAATAACGGGACACTATGCACCTTTTAAAGAGTCAGAAAACAACATGACTCTTGAAGGCAATCAACTAGCATTTGATAGCATAATGCCATTAATACATGCCGCCCTTGAAAAAGTAAAATAAATATCTTACCGGTTGCAGGAGGAGAAAAACCCCGGACCGGGGAAGATTGGCTGAGTGGCTTAAGGCACCAATTTCGAATTGGCAATCCAAAAGGGTTCGTGGGTTCAAATCCCACATCTTCCGCCAATAAATTATTTTTATCAGTTTAGCCAAAATGCCGTGACAAGATACAGCAAATACGTTATAATAGATACATAGCAAGCAGTAATGCAAGCTAAGAGTTTTAGGATCGGTACAGCAACATTCATATACTATGAACTGTTAGACACTGTGGTAGTTAGTGGAGCAAAGTGCGTAAAAACACCGAGCGTTGAAGGTAACTATTGAAACAAGACTAACGAGCACAGAGTGATGGCCTGTGTAAAATAAAAGCAGTCAACAACGATCCTGTTAGTCATAGGATGACTACAGCAATTTAAACTACATCTTAATGCTATAGAAGGTGGTTGGAGGACAGGCAGAAATGCTTTCTAGAAATAGACACTGATAGAATAGATAGGTCCGGAGAATCTGGAATATGATTTACATACAGACGAACATGTAATAGACAACATGAATTGTTGTTAGGGTCTGAGTGCCGTAATTGGTCAGACCAGAAAATAAACAAATTGGCACGATCATCCTGTTAAATTTAGAATGTTAACAGCAACTTCAACTTTTCACTATAATCGAAAAAAAATACATTCTGTAAAGGTAATTAAAATGAACGCATTTGTAACAGCAGTAGCAAACCAAGAAGCCCGTACCGCAAACGGTATGAAGGCACGTAAGAGCACAGCTAAGGCTTGTGTTGACTTGTTCTATAACATTGGCGCAAGCCGTGGTAAGGACATCACAGGCGACTTCACAGCCGCTTATGTAGAAAACTCAGACGTTGCACTACGCATCGCACAATGGGCACGTGATGTCCGTGGTGGTGCAGGTGAACGTCAATTGTTCCGCGATATTCTAGTACATCTAGAAAAGCGTGACCCAGACGCCGCTTTGGCTCTTCTAAAGAAGATCCCAGAAGTAGGTCGTTGGGATGACATCTTTGTCTTCCAAGACCCAGTTCTGAAGTCAGCCGCTTATACCATGTTGGGCGATGCTCTACGTGCTAAGAACGGACTGGCCGCAAAGTGGACTCCTCGTAAGGGCAAGATCGCGGCTGAAGTACGAGCATTCTTCGGAATGTCTCCAAAGCAGTACCGCAAGTCATTGGTAACAATGACCACAGTTGTTGAAACCCAAATGTGTGCAGGAGATTGGGACAACATCAACTTCAGTCACGTGCCAAGTGTTGCTTCGCGCAACTACAAGAAGGCATTCAACCGTCACACAACTCTGTTCGCAGAATATGTGGCCAAGTTGGTAAGTGGTGATAAGACTGTTAAGGTTAATGCCAACGCAATCTTCCCACATGACGTGTTGAAGGGTGTTATCGGCAGCTACAATCGTGCAATTTTGGACAAGACAGAAACTGACCACATTGTGGCACAGTGGGACGCTTTGCCAAACTACGTTGGAGATGCCAGCATCATGCCAATTGTAGACGTTAGCGGTTCTATGTCTTGCCCAGCAGGAAAGAACACTAATGTGTCTTGCATGGACGTTTCAATCAGCTTGGGCTTGTACCTAGCAGACAAGAACAAGGGTGTGTTCAAGGACACTTTCTTGACTTTCTCAGACAAGCCAGAACTTGTTACTCTAAAGGGTAACATTGTTGACAAGGTTGCTCAAATGAGCAAGAGTGATTGGAACATGAGCACTAACTTGCATGCCGCTATGGACAAGATCCTAAGCGTTGCAGTTAAGGGTTCAGTACCAGCTAGCGACATGCCAGCCATGTTGCTGATCTTGTCAGACATGCAGTTTAACCAATGTGCTCGTTACGACGACACAGCAATGCAAATGATCGAACGCAAGTTCGCAGATGCAGGTTACACTGTGCCACAGATTGTTTTCTGGAACCTAAACAGTTCAGACAACGTGCCTGTTAAGGCTGACAAGAGTGGTGTCGCATTGGTAAGTGGATTTAGCCCAAGTATAATGACTAGCTTGCTAGCCGCTGACTTGGATCAATTCACTCCAGAAGGCATCATGCTTAAGACTGTAATGAGTGATCGTTACGCTCTATAAGTAACTGCTGGCCCACCTTAGCATAGGCTGAGAATCCAGCATCCGCGATACACGAAATGTGGGATGGGCTGTGTATCCGGGGTTTGGTAAGTTTCCTGACACAAAAAAACTTACCACTATTTTTGAAACCTTGTTAAGTAGTACTTGACAGGGTTTTCTTTTGACTGTATAATACATACTTATACTACAAAGGACACACAATGGCTGGCAAGGCAAAATCAATGTATCTGACAGTAACAACGTTGGATCACAAAACAGTATTTCATCGTATGTTCTTTAATGCTAAAGAATTCAATGAATATGTTAAAACAGAAGAATTCAAAGCCAAATGGCCCACAAGTGAATATAAGATTGTAAAAGAAACGTATTAAGGAGAGCAATAATGCCCTGGATTGAAAATGTGGCCGCAAGTGATATCCCAATTGGATTCCATCACGATGCTGGCCCAAACAGTATGTTGATCAGCATTGTGGATCCAGCAAGTTGGCGTCCAGAAGCCAAACATGAATTCAAAGAGCGTCATAACTTTGAGTTCTTGGATGTTGAAGAAAAAGATCATGTTGACGATGAAGCAATGAAGTGCAGTCATGAGCAGGCCGCTGAGCTGGTTCGCTTGCTACAACACGCATTGGAAAATCGCATGAATGTTGTAGTTCATTGCTATGCTGGCATTTGCAGATCGGGTGCGGTTTGTGAGCTTGGAGTCATGATGGGATTCAGTGACACTGAGAGATTTCGTAGCCCAAACTTGTTAGTTAAACATCGCATGATGAAGCATTTGGGTTGGACTTATGATGCTGATGAAAAGCCAGTTCCTCTTGCAGGAGATGAGTATATGCGTCAGGCCGGAGATATATAATGAAAATTCAATTTGATAAAGATACAATGCCCGATGAACTGTATAATGCTCTATTACAGCATTTTGTAAACGAAGCAGTTGGGTTGGGTGTAGAGGTTAACAAGTTTACTCAATTTAAAAATTGGGTAGTTGAATGTACAATAGACGCTAAAGAATCTGTACATTAAACCGTTGTATTACAACAACAGTCTTGTTAATTGACAAGATGTCCATGCGACTGTATAATATATAATTAAACAAGAAAGGAGGGCATAATGCCTAGTGTATTTTTAGTCAGCGACACACACTTTGGACACACAGGTGTATGCCGCTTCACACGTAACGATGGTGTTACAAAATTACGTCCATGGGACAGTCCTGAGGAAATGGACGAAGCTATGGTCAAGGCCTGGAACGAACGGGTAAAGCCCACTGACAAAGTTTACCATTTAGGTGACGTTGTGATTAACCGCAAAGCATTAGCAATCATGCGCAGGTTAAACGGTGACAAGGTTTTAATTCGTGGTAACCACGATATCTTTAAGGATGAGGACTACCGTGCTCACTTTAGAGAGTTACGAGCTTATCACGTTATGAACGGTATGATCTTAAGCCACATTCCGTTACATTCGGATTCGATGGGACGTTTTGGAGTTAACATTCACGGACACTTACACGCAAATCGTGTGCGTAAAGCTCGTGGTGTTGATGCTAAGACTGGAGAAGTTTTATACAGCGACGAAATCGATACTAGATATCATTGCGTTTGCGTGGAACAAACTCCGGACTTTGCTCCAATCTTATTTGAAGATGTGTTAAAGCGCATCGAAGAAGAAGGTGGTAGTGTAGGATTCAAGTCCGGCAACGGACCAACGATGTAAGGAGTATTATGCCTAAGTGTTATCAATTGATTGGTGTTCCTGCGGCAGGAAAAAGTACTTGGATTAACAGCCAAAACTGGATCAACGGCATGGAATATGTAAGTACTGATCATCATGTTCACGAGTATGCTAAACTGCAAGGTAAAACATACAGGGAAGTATTTGAAGAATACATGCCCCAAGCAGTTGAACTAATGGCACAAGAAGTTGTGGCCGCCAGGGAAGCTGGTCGTGATGTACTTTGGGATCAAACCAGCACTACCGTTAAAAGTCGTGCTCGTAAGTTTCGTATGTTGCCTGACTACCATCATATTGCTGTGGTGTTTTCAACTCCTGCAATACCAGTATTAAAGGAACGTTTGGCTAGCCGTATAGACCAACCAATTCCTTGGGAAGTTGTGCAAGGTATGATTGATAACTTTGAAATGCCAACTGACGAAGAAGGCTTTAAAGAGATTTGGCGGGCGTAAATACGCAGTTTAATAGGGCCTTAGGGCCCTATTTTTTTGACTAAAAACTGCTAGTTTATTGCGGGTGCGGTTTCCTCCAATCGAATAAATACTGTATAATGATCTACTTTAGATTTACAGAATAACGGAGATGGCACATGGCGCTACGCATTAGACGAGGAACAGAATCTCAACGTACAGGGCAAATTTTTAACTCTGGTGAAATTGTGTGGACAACTGATTTACAGCAACTTTGGGTTGGTGACGGGGTCGCACAAGGTGGTGTACCGGCAGTTGGGCTTAACATAACCGGATACGGATTAACCTATAACACCGGATCGCACAAAATTGAAGTATCAGGGTTAACAACTGATGATATCACTCAATCTTCAGGCGCAAACAACCGATGGTTTACTACTGAATTGGCTCAAGATGCTGTTGCGCCAATGTTTACTGGCGGGACACATTCAAATATCGAATTCCAGTACGATGACACACTGGGTAAAATTAACGCTACTGTTACGCTGGACGGTGCTGGTATAAACGCATTACTAGATGATATTACGCCAACACTAGGCGGCAATTTAACACTAAATGGCCATGACATAACCGGTACTGGTAATATTGATATTACAGGAACTTTGAAATCAACTGGGTTAGGTGGAGATTTAAATCTTAGCAATTATGATGTTACCGGTACTGGTGATATTAACATTACCGGAACTATTACTGCAACCAGTTATGGAACAGTCACTGCGGGTAAACTAATACTTAATCAACTACTAAACGAATCAGGAATTTTAATTGAATCAAACACTGGCGGTGCCGCTGGCGGTGATTTATTAACAATAAAAACACACCACAATGATACTGACGCGGCAGTTGCAACCTTTTCTCGGTCAAGAGGAACATACGCCAACCCTAGTACATTAGCTGACGGTGATGCTATTTTTAACTTTGGATTTTTTGGAACTACTACTAATGGATCTGTTGGAATAGGTGTAGCACTTTCAGCAGAAGTTGCTGGAACTGTAAGTGCAGGAAAATTACCCGGAAAGTTTGTTGTTTATACTACTACAGCAGCCGGCGACTTTACACCTAAGCTTTCAATTGGGCCAGACGGACAACAAAGTATTATTGCTCCAGTGTTAACTGCTGGAGCAAGCGCAGGGCAAGTGAATACAGGTGCGGTTTCAACTTGGATGAAAGTTACTTTTAATGGCGTTGATTATGCAATGCCATTATATGCTCTTATACCAAATCCTTAATATTAGCTAACGCTTCTTTAAACGATTTAGGCGAAAAGGTTGGCAACAACCTTTTCAGCTGAGTGATATCCGGTTTTCTATTCTTAGCACTACCCACTAGCCCGGGCTTAGTAGTCCACATTATATTGTGTTCATCTAATGTATCAGCAACACTATTCGCCGCATCTAATATAGTTAATTCTTCATCACTACCAACATTTACTACTTGTTTGCTAGCATCTGAAATTTTAATCACAGCATCAACAGCATCACTTACATAGCAAAACGATCGAGTTTCGTCTGCACCTATAAGTTCAAAATTTTTGTTACGGATTTTTTCAACTATATCTTTTACAAAATGTCCAGACCCTGAATGTTCACTAAACACATTAAAAAATCTAATAATTAAAAAATTAATATTACTATTGAATAGATAATTTTCTGCTAGTACTTTGGGCAACATATAGCTCCATCTAGCGTTGTGTATGTTACTAATAGTAATATCAGTTAGCTCAGGTGTCGGAAACACAGTTGCGCTAGCCATTACTTCACTGCTACTAGCATAGACTAGTTTACAATTGGGATTAGACTCTACAAATGTAAACATAGCTAGATCCAATGTTACATTGTTGCGCAGTACATCGTTAGGCTGACTATAAAAATACTTTGTGCCGTTAGTGGCCGCCATATGATAAATTATGTCGAACGTATTAGTAGTTTGTTCCAAGTATTCAATTAGGTTAGATCTAACATAGGTACAATTTTTAGGAACATAATCTCTAAAACGTTGATTATTATCTACAGACGTGACGTCATTGTACGGACTAAGTTGTTCACATAGTTCACGGCCAATTAGGCCACTAGCACCTGTGATTAAGATTTTCTTACGGTTACTGGCCATAGCTGATTGTCTTCTTTCATTGCTGTAAAATACGTTTGCGGAATGTTTAGTTTAGCAAATGTGTCAATAAGGAAATCTAAATCCTTTGGCAAACACTTACCACCAAACGCTCGCATGTGCTCCGTTACTTCCAAATAGTTTTGATCATGATTTACTTGTAAGTAAGCATTTAAAACATTGCTGTAGTCTGCACCCACGGCCTTGCTTAGTTCATACATGTGATTAGCAAACACAACACGGGCTGCTGCCATGTTGTTGCTTAACATTTTAATTACTTCTGCTTCTTCTAAGGAACAAAAAATACATTGATCACCTAGCAACCAACTAGGAACTGATTGTTTATCACTACCAACTATAATCGGACGATTAAGGCAGTCTGTTTCCCAAACACGCTCACGTAAAAATTCTGGCATATAATAAATTTTATCGCTAATGACCTGTTCGATCATTCTGCAAGTGCCAACCGGTACTGTACTACGGATAACTATTTTACAGTTAGGATTAACCACTTTAAGGCGTTTTATATCCTGTACTAATAGCTGTATGCTAGCATCTGTGTCTGTTGGAATACAAAAGAAAACATAATTACAAATGTATAAATCTTCTATACTTGTATTAGTTGATGTGTCGTGAATGATAACGGTACTATTGTTTAATAGACCCGCATGCGTAGCCTTGCCTACTATCCCGTAGCCCGCTATTCCTAATTTCATTTGACTTCCTTCTTAGCGTTCTTAATCATTTCTTTATAATCTGGATTAGGGTGATCTTCTAAATGATTATGGTATATGTCAATAACCTGTTTAGGAGCAGTACCGTTAAACAAAGTGGGAACAACTCCGTGTATTATACTTGTTATACCAGCATAAATCAATCGCACACCAGCAACAACTGCCCATATAAGATGTTTAAAATATGTCACCTTGCTTATAGTTAAATGTTCTTTAAACATTGTAAGTCCTAAAATGTTCACGAAGCAATTCGTTGTCTAGTTTAATACCATAATAAAAATTTGACTTATCTAATTGTGCAATCTTAGTAACTTTGATATGCTTAAAGATATTTTCAGTGCTTGTTTTAATTGTTTGTATTTCTTCCATAGTCATATCTTCCCAACAGGCAAGATACAAACAATGATTTAATGTGTCTATTACTATATAAGCCCTAGTATCTTGTTTGTTTAAATTGTTAATAGTACTAAGGTTAATTGTTTCGCCATTAATTCTAAACATGTCTGAACGGCCTTTGTGTATAAAATAATCACCGTCTTTATCAAAGTAATCATTTGTTTCAACTTCTTTATTGTACACTGGGACAGTCACTGTAATTTTTCCATCAGCTGATAAATCAATTTTATAAAAATTATTGGGAATTAAATAGTACCTAGAATCAATATTCCAATCATCCCTAGATGCTGTGTTAATAAACAACGGCCCAAGAGTTTCATTGGAACCAAAAATGCTTGTTATACTATTAAAGATTCCGTCACGAACAGCATGTTTGGCATTTTCTAGTATGTAGGACAGTGTAATCAAATCTAAGTTAGGCCATGTAATATTTTTTGCTCTGCTTACTTCTATAAATTTATCAATTAAGAACGGATACGGAAATGACAAGTATCCTAATTCATCTTTGTAAGGAGTTAGTGCATCTACTAGTCCGCTAATTGATTCGGGGTCAGCACCGTCATAAAACAAATGTCTAGTTACGTTATTGCTAGCAAGCAATGGTAATAATGTAACTGATGCACTAGCGCCGTGGTTAAGATTGTTTACATGCAATGCTGTACCTTTATACCGTTTAGAATTTTCTAAAGATATTGCAGAAATAAATTCATGCGTATGTTCAATAACTTTAGGAACATCGGTTGTGCCGCTACTAGTTACTCTAAACAATATGTCAGTTGCCTTAGGGCGTATTGATGCTAGGTCAACCTCAGGGTGTACGTTAATTTCTACAATATCGAGCGTACTGTATGTTCTTTTAGAGTGCGTTTTAAAAAATACATATTTAGAGTATATTTGATCAGTGCTTAATATGTCTGTTGGAAAATCATGCAGAAATATATCAATAGGTGACAGTAATTTAGTTTTAGGGTCGTTGTATTCAACATCTTTAAATTTGTCAGTCCTGTTGTAATCAACTACAATAATCTTAAGAGATAGTTCAGCAGCCGCAACAATAATAGCAAAGTAATCAATGCCAAGTTTTTGCATACCTATAAGAATAGACTCTTGAGGCTGTGCGTTGTAAGTGTACTTTAAAACACACTTCCAATAATTGATACGCTGAACTAATTGTGATTTGTTGTACGTTTGATTGTTAGCGCATATATCAGTAAAAATAAAATTGTCGCTTATGAAATCTCTAGTGATAGTATTAGCCATACATCTTCTCGTAACTTCGTACAACTAACTCAGCAAATTGTTCTTTGTTGCTGCCGTAGCCAAACGGATGACCAATAACATGTACTCTGTGTTCTTTGCTAAAATTTACTACACTGTGATAATTTCGTATATTAACTATAAATGCCCTACCTTCCTTAAAAGGCACGATGCCGTATCCTTCTAAAACTAAATGGCAGTCTTCAGGATGTATAACTGCTATGTTAACAGGCACACCAAACTCTAATGCATCAAAGTTATTTTCGCCTGGCAACTTACCTGGCATGTCACTATGAGGAGTAATTGCAGACTCTGGTTCTAATTCCATAAAACGAATTCGACGATATGTAGTTGCTGGAAATTTATGTTGCCAGAAGTTTTTAATGGCTGGTGATGTACTTGATAAATCTGTCCACTGGTACTGAACAAGTTTTTCGTCTGTATATCCGTAGTTTGTCCATGCTCCGGTCTTATCAATATCAATGCCATGAATACAACAACTGTTCCATCCGGAATTATTATCTTCACGGTGCGGTACAAAATACGGTGTTGCTTTATGTGCTTCTATTTTCCAACTGTTAAGATCAATTTCTAAATCTAACTCAATCCAACCAAAATTAGATTTGTTTAAAATCCAATCAGCTTGTTCAAGTATACTACCAGCAGGCAACGGCTCTACTATCCAAGTACAGTTTTTATTTTGGTTATAGAAATCTAATGCTTGTTGTTCTATCATAACTGTACTTATCCTATAAACTACTACTATAAATAGTTTATGAAATCAGCGCCCAACGATAAAAGAGCTTTGCCATTTGGTGAGTCTACTGCAATTAACGATGCAGAAGCATTAGCAGTTATTGGGCAAGTTGTATTAGATTTGTCTATAGATAGCACTACTGAGTTTTGTGAACAATATAAAAATTGGATTACTACATCAACTGCTAATACTTTACAAGGATTAGAGCAATTCCCATTTGCGTGTTATAGCAACGGAACAACTGAGGCGTTTGATAAGTTTTATATCAAGAATCGCAACCGGCGTTTTCGTTGCTTTAGAGGTGAGTATGTTTACCATCGACTAGTTTGGAGAAACAGCTGGCCTAACTGGATATGGTTAGATGACGAATGCTTAGATCCAAACGATGCAGTAGTTATAAGTTTACCATTTTCCGATACTGGGGGCAAACATCATCTGCATGAAGCGTTATTAGAGCAATGCAATGAAAAAGGTATACCGGTACTTGTTGATTGTGCGTATTTTGGAATATGTAAGGACATAGATTTTAATTTTAATCATCCGTGTATAACAGATATTACATTTAGTTTAAGCAAAGTATTTCCAGTAGCATACGCAAGGATAGGTATGCGTTTAACACGAACTGACGATGATGACGGGTTATTCGTTACAAATAAGATACGATACACTAACAGATTTGGGCCGCAATTAGGGTTAGCATTACTTTCTAAGTTTGGGCCCGACTACATTTTTAAAAAATATAGACCGCGGCAAATAGAGTTATGTTTAGAACATAAAGTAACTCCAAGTAATTCTGTATTGTTTGGCATTGGTGATACAAAATGGCAAGAGTACAATAGAGGAACATCTACTAATCGGTTAAGTTTTAATAAGATATTATGAAAGGTAAAATAGTAAATTTTGAAATCTTACACGTCAGTGAAGACGAGCGTCGAGAACGTATTATAACCCAATTACAGTCTGCACACGAGCAAGGCTTTGATTGTGTGTACGGATTGTTATTAATGGATGGTTTCTTATATAGGAATCCTGAAACATTTCACGTTGATATACCAGTTAAACTAATAGCAGGTATGTGCGAGCATGACGATCACTTGTATCTTAACTACTATCATAGAATAGTTTATAACAGTTTTAAAAACACGATACTACCAGCATGGAATAATAAATCTAAATCCTTTTTATTTTTAGGGGGTGTTCCTAGCAGAACGAATCGAATTAACTTACTAAGTAAATTTTATGATGCGCAACTGTTAAACACAGCAGTATGGACATTTTTTCCACCCTGGACTGATAGTGATAAAGAATGGTGTCGTAACGCAATTCCTCATTACACAGACGAGCAATATTTAAAATTTTTAGATGCGTGTGATGTAAGGATAGATGAACGATATGAACAGTCAAAAAACTATTCACGAATAACAAGAGATGACTGGGATGAGCAGGATACCTATAGCCAACCTTGGGTAAAAGACTTAGCATGGATTAATCCGCAAGTATTTGCTGATACATTGCTTAGTATTATAAGTGAAGGTAATGCATACGAGCCTGCTACCAATTATAAATTTTTAACAGAGAAAACTTGGCGAGCTATTGCCATGCGCCATCCGTTTATATTTGCTGGGTATCCCGAACAGTTTGATTATGCTAAGAGCTTAGGGCTACGTACATTTGAAAAGTATATGCTAATTAAAGACTATGCTTATATCACAGATGAAAATCTTCGCCTTGATGCAGTTGTTATTAATACCAAATACTTTTTAGATAATTACAGTCAGCATAACGATGCAATACAACAAGATACAGAACACAATTATAATTTGTTTATGACAATGGGTAAAGAACAAGAATTATTTTTTGATGCATTGTCCATAGAAGAATCAGAACGATCTTATTGGTTTGGACAACCTGGTTTCTCTCACTTAATGAAAATACAAGGCAACTAATGTTAAACCATAATAGCTACTGTAATATTAGCGCAATTGAAAACATAAGAACAGTTGCTAAGGATACCCTTATAGGTTTAAACTGGAGAGGAATTAAACAAAGGTTAAGCCAAATGCCTAAAGATCCAGACGGCACTTACATATGGTGGTATTCTAGAAGCGGACAAAATGATAAACTAGTACACGAAGCTAATTCTGCATACCTAGTTGAAGACGTTACTTACGCAGACGGCTCGGGTCATTTGTCAATTGATGTAACGTTGGATAAGGTTCCTGAATTAAGTAAACTTAAAGAGTTAGCATTAGTAATACCGGGCATGAGTTATGCTGGAGTATTTTTTATTGGTACCAATTCGTACGTTGAAGATCATACCGACCAAGGTACTTACAATTTTATAATTAATATACAAGTACCAGACGGGGCATCAATGACTATAGAAGACAAACAATTTCAATTTGCAAATAATCAAATATTCATGTTTGATGGAGACTTAGTGCATTCAGCATCTAATACATCTAACGAAGATTGGATCTTATTTGTTTTAAGAATTTCTAAAAGTAAATTTAATATATGAAAATATCATCACACAACCACTGGGATCCATTAGAAGAAATAATTGTAGGCAGAGCAGATAATGCCCGTGTTCCTACAGTAGATGCTAGTACTATGAGTATGTGCTACACTAACCACGACATAGAAACAATCAAACCTTTAGCAGGACAGTACCCACAATCACTAATCGATGAAGCAAACGAAGATATGGAAGCACTAGTTAACGCATTAGAACAGTGCCATGTTAAAGTTCATCGTCCTGCTGTCCAAGATAATGCTAAAGAGTTTAGTACACCCGAATGGAAAACTACTGGATGGTATACGTGGTGTCCACGTGACTTGTTACTGCCATTAGACAACTTAATGATTGAAACCCCAAGTCCATGCCGTGCTAGATATTTTGAAACTCGTGCTTACCACAACATCATGATAGACGCTGTCAAAGATGGAGTTGAGTGGGTTGCGGCTCCTAAGCCTATCCTTACAGATGCCAGCTATAACTTTACAGATCTTAGCAAGCCAAGTTTAACTAATCTTGAGCCAGTGTTTGACGCTCCTAACTGTATACGCTTAGGCAAGGACATATTGTTTCAAATTAGTAACACAGGCAATCATCTAGGATTACAATGGTTACGTAATACACTAGAACGTCGTGGTTATCGTGTACATGCGGCTGAACACATTTACAGTTTCGCACACATGGACAGTACTATTATTCCATTGCGTCCGGGACTAGTATTGCTTAACAGTACTCGCGTTAATCCAGACAACTGTCCCAAGTTATTTGAATCGTGGGATAAGATTTATTTCCAAGACGTTACACCTATTGTTCCACCCTCAAGTGGGCCTGGTAGTATTAGTCCATGCAGTCCGTATATTGGTATGAATATCCTAAGCGTTAATCCTAATACAGTATGTGTGGGCAACACACAACTATCGCTAATACGTGAATTAGAAAAACGTAAGTTTACAGTTATACCACTACCAATGCGTCATGCGGCTACACTAAGCGGAGGCTTTCACTGTGCTACATTAGACTTACGCCGTACTGGTTCACTAGAGGACTACTTCCAATGAAAGGCAAAGCCAACAAAATATTTCCCTTCTGGCAGGACGATTTAAAATCATATGTTGCTCTACATGAAACTCCTATAGCACCACATGCTGTTCCGCATCCTAACTATGCTGAACCTCCTATAATGCTTAAACAATCATTTAACGAACAACTGCCGTCATGCTGGCCGCAATTCTATCAATCATTGTATGTTGAAGAAGGCAGTGTATGTTGGTTAACGCTTGAACCACGTGAAGTAGTTCCAATCCACCGTGATTATTTTTACATGCTCAAGACCAAAAAGAATGTAGCTGTAGAACAATGTGTGCGTTACCTAGTTATGTTGGAAGATTGGAAACCTGGACACATAGTACAATTAGATGACTGGGCATTAACTGAATGGAAGGCCGGGGATACTTGGTACTTTGATACTGAAGTTGTACACTATGCGGCTAACTGCGGTACAGAAAATTTCTATACGTGTCAGGTTAGCACAGTAAAATGAATGTATTAGAATTTAATCCTGGTTGGAAAACTGACATAGCATTTTGCTTCGTGGACAACACACGGACTTACCAAAGCAATATTCGAGAGTTTATGAAAAACCAAGCTGACGGCACATTAGCTAACATATATAACAAAGGGTGGACTGTTTATCAGTGGATTGATGAGGATGTACTATTACAACATGCTTGTAATAAAGGCCATAAATGGGCAGTAGTGTTCAGCACAGGCGCAGAGTTTATTAATGGTACTAAATTTTTTGACGCAATCCTTGCAATGATTAAAAATGATTTCTTTGTTGCAGGACATATTTTAGACAGAGCGGATGCATACTATGAGTTACATCATCAATGTTATGTTATCAACTTAGAGAAATATAAAGAATTAGGTTGTCCAGAAATTGGCAAACAAGAATTTGGCAGTAAACACATACAGAATATTCCGTTACGTAGTAAGGACAATATACACGATGATTATACTCCACTAACTATAGGATATGGTGACTATACTAGAGATGAATATCAACATAAGTGTCATGGTTGGAATATTCTAAGCGTAGCGTTTAATAATAAAGAAACAGTTTTAGTGTTTGATAGTAACATCCGCAATAATAAAAGACATTTTTATCCAGAAAGCCCTAAAGACTTTTATAAGAATTTAAGTTGGGCGTATCACAGATTAAACTTTTGTCACGATACGTTTGTTCACACTAGTAATACAGAAACAGTACACTTACCACTGAAGAAATATAAGCAAATTGTAACTCCTGCTAGCGGCTTTTGGTTTGCAGACTATTTGGCAACTGACGCTACCGTGATTATGTATGATTATAATCAAGCATCATTAAACTACTGGAAGGAAAAGTTTCCAGAATACAAATTTATATTGTGTGATTTGCTTGGAGAAGGTAGTTTAGTAGATTATATAGATACTAGCATTTCAGATACTTTAATAAACTTATCAAATATTTTTAACTATGAAGGAACTGTATTCTTTTATAGTTGGTCGTATAGAAAATACAAAGAAACAGAATTGTTAGATAAAATACAAACAGCTATACCTAATGCAGAAGTATATTCTAGCCTTAAGGTTGAATTGTTTGATACTGTTCCCACATGGCATCTTTAACTATTAGTTGACCATTTGAGTGATTATCAATTGCTTCAATAACAATGTCAGCAATTAGTTTATTATTTAATGTACTACCTAAATGATTTGCTGCCATGCCGTCATCAAGGGTAGCTCTACCAATTGAACTAAAGCATTTTAGGCTTGGCCTAACTTCTGTTCCAGTTTGCCATCTGTGTAAGTAATTTATGTTATCAGGATAGTACGGATTGTCTTGTTCCCAAACAGTAGGAAGTCCAAAACTCCATAGATGAATAATCTTAGTTTTATGTTGTATAGAGGCTAGCACCTCTCTATCATAATAGTAAAAAGAAGCAACAGATTCTTGTTTTGCTTTTTCATGATCGTACAAATGTGTAAAATATTCTTTCCCTGCTCTAATAGTCTTGTAATTCAATAAGTGAGAATAGTGAGTATCCTTCCACTTGTGAGGCGCTAGAGTCCACGACCCAATATTTCTTACTGTAGGATGATACACTCGGCTAAAGTCAGTCCAACAAAATACACATACATCTGGTAAATTATTTTCGTATGGGCGGAACTGTTTAAGCATGACATCCCAATAGCTACTGCCACCAACTCCTAAGTTTACAATGTCTGCATTGTAATGATCTTTAATGCGTTTTAAAAAGGTATCATACTTGTAATACCAACTATGGGGATTGCTTATTTCGTGAACAAAACTATCTCCAAAAAATCCTATCTTCATAAGTACTCCGTAACTAACAGCATGATGCGTGGAGTATGGCCTATGTTGGCGGCGCCGTGTATGTCAGTTTCATTTTCGAACTGGTAAACATCTCCTGCCTTGTAGCCAGTAATCATTTCGTCTTTGTATACGAATACATGGCCAGCACAATAGTCTTGTAACGGCATCCAGTAACGCTTACAAGGTTTATCATGTGCGTGTGGATCTGTATGCATGGGCATATACTGTCCCGGCAACAGTTTAGTAAACCACCAATGTACATTGCCTGTTGTCCATGTGGGAGTAATAGACAAGTTTAAATCTTGTTCTTCGTACACCCACCAGTTAACAGCATTTAAATCATACCCTGCCATTTCGTATCTACTATATTCAGCAGACTCTACAGCAGTAGATGCAGGCCAATCACGCGGCCGCGCTTGCCCGTTAGTTGTTAGAATTTTATGTTCCCATAATGGATTAATCCAGGAACTATAATTTCCGCAACTGATCATTCAACTTGTGGTCCGTTGGACATAAAGAATGCCGCAATCCATTTGTTACCCTTAGTTAAAGGCAACGATTCGTGAATTGTAGACATGTTAGTTTCTTCGTCGGGGTAGTCATATTCAAAATACATCATGCCGCCTTTCTTAGGTTCAACAGTAACTCCTAACTCTGGCCATGTACAACGCCCACCTTCGTAGTCATCGTTAAACCAAAATATAGCAGTTGCTTTTCTATCCCCACCTTTACTATAGTAAGGCACAACCGTAATATTATAAGGAAAGTCGTGGTGCAGACCAAAGTACTGTCCTTCTTCGTATCTGTAAATGTCGCCGGCCTCAACATGACTTTCGGGTATGCTAACCGCTTTTGCTAACAAACTTTTAAAATATGCACGGTCTGCCGGATCTGTTGATTGGCTAATAGCACGTTGCTCTACTTCTTCTGTAATTTGTCCGTATGTTTGTTCTCGACTTTCTATGCCAGCATTAGGATTCATTGCACTTGTATACTTGGCAATCATAGCATCACATACATCAAGTGGTATTACATTTTCAAATACACTAATGCGTGGAAAGTTTAATATGATTGTTTCTTTCATTAATAATGTTCCAGTTTGTTTATACCTAGTTTAGCACGAAATTCGTCTGTGAACTTACAGTCCACACGTAACGCATACTCTTGTTCATCACTGCTATCACCGCCATGCCAGTCTTCATCATTCCAGAAACCGGCATTACTGTTAATATAATATTTGTTTTCTGTTTCTGGATCCCAAACGTAAAACCCACGCTTTGTTCTAAAACGTATGTGTATAAATTCGTTTCGATGATCAGTGTAGGAGTTCTTTTCTAACACTCCGTTGTTAGCATCTAAATCTCTATGTTCAAATGCTAGTCCGTTATGATCACAGTGAAAAAATATAACACGACCAATTTGGCTAATGATATTTTGTTCTACTAGGTTGTTTACCCATGCTACTACTCCGGGAAAGTGTTGGCTTTCTTCTGTAGGCTTACGTTCAGCAGTACGATCATTCCAGTCACCTTGTTCCCAAAGAAAGTAGTAAATGTAAGGATCACTGGCACCCATGGCCATTTTTAAATAGCGAGTAAATGTATTACGATTTTTAAAGTTGCTCAGGTCTGTAAAGTACATAGGGTCGCCTGCAACACGTATAGGATCAGTCTCAGGTAATGCCAAGTATTCTTCTACAGCCTTGTAAATTGGTTTCCAGTTAACTATGTAACTAGCATCTTTCCAATCAAAGCCAGGTTTCATCCAAGTGCCTTCTTTGGCATAATCTCTTGCCAAAGCAAAGCCCTTACATATTTCCGGGTGTAAGTTTTTAAACCCATCTATATCTAAAAATGGGTCTAAGTTTATATAAGGTTGTCCACCAATACCGCGTATCATGCTAGTACTTAGCTGATAAGTACGTACATGCAGACAGAATTCGACTACTATTACAACAACGTTCCCGGCAAGGGGCTGTGTCGTAATAACCTAATTTATACCAGTTTGATAAACAAATCCAAAACTATATTTTGTCAACATTATGTTAATGATACTGATTATCACAAGGGACAGAATCAAGTAGTTGATTCATTGTTGATGGAAGAAAAGTGGTTACGTGAAATTAATTATATAACGCAAATGCGTAACAACTATCCGGCACTTGTTCCCACAATAACTAATATTGACTTAACTCAACGTAAAATGTATTTTGAAATACAAGGTGTAGATTTTTGGCAACAAACACTCGATAACAACTGTACCTATGACGACATACTGCCCAACTGGCAAGAACAAATGCTAGGTATATTTAAAGCACACAAGTCACTGGGCATATACAAATACAGTTTACATCCTAGTAGTTATTTCATAGTGGATGGACAACTTAAAAGTATTAATTACTTTTTTTGTTATAATAGCACAAGTTCTCCAATTAGCCTGCGTAGTGTAATGAGTCATATTAGTGAAGATAGACAAGCAGACTTATTTCCTAAAATGCTTGCTCTAGGCATTGATGTAGATGCTCCCACTCCACATGATCAAATACAACAGTTAGCATTTGAAAGTTTTAAAACAAACTTTCCTTCTGACTTTATAGACAGGGCCAAGCACATATATGAATAAACCTTATATTAAAATGTTTGATATTTACTACGGTACTAAATGTAATCTAGCGTGTAGACATTGCGATACTCGTAGCGACATTATTAGAACAACAGAAAACGATCCGCATATTGACACAATTCTTGAAGGTATTACGTTAGCAAAAGAAAAGTTTGATATTGACCTTTATAGTTTCATTGGTGGAGAACCACTATACTACTTAGATAAGATTGAAATTATACTTGCACACATACGAAAGATAGATCCAACTGCAAAGATACAAGTGTCTACAAATGGTGCATTACTATCTAAAAATTTAGATGCTGTTGCATTACTCATGCAACAGTACGAAACTAGTTTGTTTGTATGTAATCACTTTGCGGCATTTGATGAGAAAATGACTGCTAAGATAACTGCTAGTGTAAACACATTAGTCAATATGCTACAGCTGACTAACGGTGATGCTAACACGTTCTTAACAAAACTGTTAAGATTAGACAATCCTAGAAATGATCCGTATCTTAATACTTGGATTGAGGAGCAAGGGGAATATTTCTTAGGTGAACAGCCAGTTGATCAGTACTTCCACAATGATAAAATCTTTTTACATTTTAGACCTCAAACTGAATTTAAGATGCATCACTACATGAAGAACGGAAAACCTAAACCTTTTATGACTGGCAACTCTGCGCTATCATATAAAGACGGATGTAGCAGTCCAATGTGTAGTTTTATGATAGACAAGAAATTGTACAAGTGTTCTGCACTAGGCACATTGGAACGTTTCTTAGAATACCACGGAAGCCAAGACGATCCAGATTGGCAGAAATATCGCAACTACAAATATTTAGATTTGGAAACGTGTACAGACGAAGAAGTTATGAACTTCCATGCTACTAAGTACTGCTCTATTTCAGAGTGTGATATGTGCGGCACTAGTCACTTTAACAGAACTCGAGAAGACGTGATACATGTACACCGTCGTTAACTGGACAGAAGGTTTAAACCTAACAGCGTTTTACGCTGAAGCAGAACGCCGAGGCTTTTCTAACAATGCTAGCCAGAAGGCAATGATAGACTGCTTTCGTAATGAGCCAACGTGGGCGGCATGGATACTATATCAAGACGATAAGGCTGTCGGTAGTGTTGCCGCACATAGTTTTAATGAAATGGGACCTAATGCGTATCGTGTACTAGCACGTACTTGTACATTTGGCACTGCTCGTCAGAATGGCGGATTAATAACTCCTAGAAAGTTAATTGCCGAACATCAGAACTTAACAGATCAGTTCTTACTGCCGGCATGTATTGACTGGGCAAAAGGTGAGTTGTATGCTACCAGTAATGAAAGCACGGTAGCGAGTCAACGACTTGTACACAGACATTACTTTCCTACACTTGCTAAGTTGGGTATTGTAGAACGTGTATGCGAAATGAATTATCGTAATACAGATCAAACTGTGTGGCGTATATATCCAGAAAAGTTTCTTGCTAACTTAGAACGTTATCCTAGATGGTCTTAATTGGGATATTCCTAAATTTCTTTTTAAAGTTAGGATCAAGAGTAAATTTTATATGAGGTAATTTTGTGTCTGTTTGTTTGTCAAATGCACATAGTTTGCACACTTCAATTGATTGTTTTAGATCATGTTCTATAAACTGTTTAACAACTTCGTAACCGTCTAACGGATCACACGCTTTATACTTTTCTAAAATCTCCTGCGCCTCTAGCACATACTTCACTTGCTTCTTTGCTTCAGGATAGTTTGTTACAGCAGGGCAATGAAACATTAGTCCGTGTTGTATGTTGTACTCACTATGCCATACACAAGCTTCAAAACTTTTTTCCTGATCCCCACCCATAACAAAGTGTACAGTTCCGTTCTCAACACGATCGTGATACGGTTTAAAGAAATGTATAAAATGCTCGTATCTTAAAATACGTATGTCGTTAATATAGTATGATGTTGATCTGTTTTGTTTATTTGGAATATATTCCGCTTCAACAACATGCATCTTGTCAGCCCAGGGCTCAAGTACTATTAGTACATCGTCCTTTAATTTTTGATATTCTTCTTCACTTTCATAATGACATGATACACGTAGGTGCGCATTGCCATCACCCATAATAAGATGTGCCAGGTCTTTACGCTTAATTAGTTTAGAACCGTTGGTTGGAATTTCAATATGTGCGTTTGGCCATAATCTTCTCATGTTTACAAACCATTCATCTAAGTTTGGATGTAAAAACATTTCCCCGCCAGCAAATGCTATTTCGTCTGTGTCTAAATATTCTGCCCATTTTCCCCAACGATGAGCATTTTCCTTCCAATCAAAATTTCCAGTAAAATCGTAACAGGCAAGGCCGCCGCAATGGCTACAAGTCATGTTGCATAGGTTGTTTACTACTACAGACAAGTAAGTGTCTAGTTTGATTTTATTCATATTTTACTCTGGAATCATCTAGGGTAGGAAATGCGGCTTTAAGTTGATTGTAAACAAACGGAGTTAACTTCCAACGAAACTCTATCTGTCTAATCTTAGGATTAGTCATCCAAAAATCAATAGTATTTAATATCTCTTTATGCTGTATATTATAATCACTTATAAAATCAGTTGGCTTGTTAGGGTCTGGATCTTGACCTTCTATAAAACTTAAATCCAAGTGTAGTATATCAATGCCGTTAGGATTTATGCTGATAAGTCTACATGCTTCTGCTAGCTCTTGCTTATCGTGTACATAATCTGTATGAATAAGCTCTGGATATAATCTACTTACACTACCCATGACAATCATCTTGCCAACTTTGTTTTTAAGAGCATGAACTAACTTAGTCTGTTGTTTGTCACGGTACGCATTGTTAATAAACAAGTCAGCACCGGTTGCGGCTTCCACTACCTGATCAAAGTCTGCGTTTATGTCATAGCCATTACTACGACTAAGTCCAACAACTTCCCACTCGGCAGATTTGAAACTGTCATATAAGGCTTTACCTATTCCCCAAGTGTGTCCTGTAATTACCACTTTCATCTGTTTGGTGCTCCAGTTGCTCTAAACGATATAACATTAACTAATGGGTTAGCTAGCCAATACTCTATAGCATTGATTACAACTTGAGAATCGTTGTAAGCAGTGCTGGATAGTTTTAATAACAGTATGTTGGGAAGATTAAGCTCTAACACACGTTCTTCTAATTTTGTTTTTTGCTCGGTGTAGTCTGGCATTTCTACATCAGGAAAATCTGTGACTATACTGCCCATGACAACCATCTTGCCAACACTTGCATACAACTGATTAAGTATACTCATTTGTATGCCGTAGGCATTATTAATAAACAAATCACAACCAACTGCGGCACTCATGTCTGATTCTCTATTGAACGCTGTTACATGACATCCTTTATTAACAAAGTGGTCATGCAGTGCTTGTCCAAGGCCGCGAGTAGTTCCAGTAATAGTAATCTTCATAGTTACCAAATATTAAAAATGTATTTTGGTACTAACCCACAGTTAGTACCAGCGTGCCATGCTTTACGACTACTCCACTTGTAAGCGGAGCCTTGTGGTTGATTGTATAAACAGGTATCTTCAGCTATAAAAATATGACCAAACTGTGGTTTACTCATATGTACATGATAGCGTACAGTATCAGGCAACGGCTCATCGTCTTGTACGTCCCAGTGTATTGGAGCAAAGTATCCCGGATGTATACGACTTACCCAGGCATTAGTATAAGATGTTAATCCTGACCATTTAACAAATTGTTCTACAATATTATTATCAAAATGTATTCCTGGATAAAACATATCCCACTGTACACTAGTACCGTATCCTGCTTTATCCCACATGTCTGTTACTTCTTTTAAACCGGGAATATTATCGCCGGCTTTGTGCTTTGGTCCAACCTCAGGAGTTTGCGTTTCTAAATGTTCAATCAACTGTTGCCAGTTAATTGGGCAACTACCTTTGTATTCAATCATCGCGGTCTACCTAAAAAATGAAACAGATAATATGGCTCAGTACCGCAATTTGTTCCGGCGTGATAATTTCTATAACTGTTCCACTCATATACTAAATGCTGTGCTGTATTATAAAAAAATTCTTCATCTAAAATAAGAACGTGACCAAATTTTGGTTTATCTATAAAACATACGTAACGTACAAGTGGCCCTAATTTCAACCACTCTTCTTCACGGTCTTCTACATCCCAATGATACGGTACACATTGGCCGGGCATAACTTCGCTAATAAAAACACGCAGAGGTTCAGCATTGACTAGGTTAGCAAACTTATCTTGCACATCTATATCAAAGTGTTGGCCTGGGTAGTAATCCCACCATTCAATATTATTTAAATCGTACTTGGCTTTTTGCCAAGTACCTATGATTTCGTGGTAGGAACCTAGTAAGGCAGGATCATCTTCCCAGTTAGCCTCTGACCTATCAACTACAGATTTAACAGAATTATAATCGCCAGTCTTTGGAACAAGACTAGATATAATAGAATCCCAATCAATTAAGTCTTTAGTTGTTCCAATGTATTTCGTCATAGATATATCCTAAAGATTTTTCACCCCATTTAACATGGTCACGCATAGATTTTTTATACATTAATTCTAAATTATAATGTGTAGCATTGCGTCCAGTCTCATCTAATCTAAACCTAGCAGTTTCGTGAACTATTGCATCCATATACTTAGTTGCAATTACTGGCTTGTTTATCGGAACGCACCCATACCAATCAATTGTTTTCATTACACCATTTGAATCTAAAAAATGACAGTGTGGATACATTGTAAGTTTATATGTGCCTTCGTTATACAAGTCTAACATTATGTATTTTAGTTGATCACACCACTCAACTGGTTTGTTATTGTGTAGAATTTCGTTAAAGGTATAGCCGTTCCACTCAAAGAATATTTTCTTATTTTTGTAATCAATGTCTAGTATATTAGGAACGTACGACTTTCCTTTAAATTTTGTTAAATGATATAGTTCGTTTTCAAAAAACCAATCACATACATCTGCTGTATATAATTCTCTATCTTCATACGTGCGCTGGTACTTGTTTTGCCAATCATAATTAGCACAGAACACTTTACGGTCAGCACTGATTAACGGTTCATATGTTTGTTGAGCTAAACATAGTCTGCCGTCGTCCCCAAACTTAAAGAACGGTTGCCAATTGCTAGTATCAAGCATAGGTAACTTTGAACTCCGGTGTTAGTAATTGTTTAAATTCATCAAATAGTTCGCGTTCTAGTTTAAATGTCAAACAAAATGTAGTATGAGCAAAGTCTGATAGTTTGTATTTCTGATTAGCACGATTTAAAAATGGACTAAAAATTTTATCAAACTTATATCTAAAATCGTGTTGCTCGTAAGCTGGTTCCATACCAATGCTGACTAAATCTACTGGCTGACGACTGCGTCTCAACGGCTCGCGTACTACTAATTGTAAGCGTGGAATAGATCCATAATTTGTGGCCGCATGTATTTGACTAGCATCCATATATGCCCAACGATTATCTTTAACACACTCATACATGACTTTTTCGTCTAGGTCAATTAGGTATGCTTGTTCGCCTGTTAAGTTTAAATGCCAGCGATTATCAATATCAGCATGAGCCATATAACTTTCACCAGGTTCCATTTTGATAATACGTGCTTGTCCAATGCTCATTGGCATAGAGTTTAATACTTTTTCCCAAGGTGTGTCTTTGTACAAGTCTTTAATTTGCCATCTATCATAAAAGAAGTCACTTGTTGGTTCATTGAGTACAATAGTGCCTGTAATAGGACACTCTTTTAGTGCCTGTTCAATTAAGCCTTCTGGGCATACCCATATTTGTTTAGTAATCATAAAAATATTTAGCTAGTTATATTAGCACATAAATATTTCCATGCCTATTATTCCCTTTGATCCAAGTTGGAAAAACATTGCTGTTGCTGTAAGCGGCGGTGCGGATAGTGCATTATTGGCCTACATGGTTTGCCAAAAAGCTAAAGAACATGATGTTACTGTACACATTATCAACCATGTACGCTGTTGGAAAACAAAGCCGTGGCAACAACATGATGCGGACAAAGTATACGGTTGGCTGTTTCAAGAATTCTATCATATTACATTCAAGCGTCACATTAACTTTATAGCTCCGGAGCTAGAGTACGGAAGTGCAGGCCCAAACTTAACAGATGAGTATGGTAAGAAAGTGAGTGGGGACAACATACAATCGAGAGCATACGCAGAATACATTTGCCACAAACATGATGTTGATGCATTCTATAATGGTGTTACACGTAATCCACGTTTGGCTATGTTTAACGGAATGCTAGAGAGAGATATCGAGCCTACTGAAGATAATACGCATTTAGAGTATATGATTCACATGGATATGGTAGTAAGTCATCCATTTAGGTTTGTGGACAAGGCCTGGATTATGTTACAATATAAAGAGTTAGATATTATGGACCTTTTTGATCTCACACGCAGTTGTGAAGGAATAATTGAAGGTAATAATTACACAACATATACACCTGGACAATATGTGCCAGTATGTGGCAATTGCTTCTGGTGTAAAGAACGAGAGTGGGCAATTGAACAATCAAAGTAAAACATTCTGTATGCACCCTTTTACAGGGCTGGCAACTAGAGAAGACGGAGCCGTTAAAGTCTGTTGTCGTAGTTTGCCTGTTGGCAACATTAAATGCCAGAGCTTAGAAGAGATTTGGAATAATGATACTATGCGTAAGGTACGTTTCCAAGTACTTAATAACGAACGGCCTGATGTTTGTAAACCCTGTTTCGATTTAGAAGATCAAGGTGTTGAAAGTTTACGTCAACGTCACATTAACGGAATTATACCTGAAGCACGTATTAACTTGTATCCTAACGCACTATTACAAGAAATATTGCCGTTTGAATTTCCTACAATAGAAATTAAACTCAACAATCTATGTAACTTAAAGTGTCGCATGTGCAATCCGTTAGACAGTACAAATTGGAAAGACTGGGATAAAGTAGAACCGTTTTATAAAAAAGAAAACAACTACCTTGTAGGTACAATTAGAGAACTGGTAGACACTCCGGGAAAATACATTGGAACATTCGATGATAGTGATAACTGGTGGACTAGTTTTGAAAAGTTACTGCCACACTTTAGACGTGTGGAGTTTGCCGGTGGCGAACCTTTAATGGATCCACAGCATTATCGAATACTTGATATGCTCAAGCCTTATGGTAAGAACATTGAAATTAAGTACGCCACTAACGGCACAACACTAGGTATCAACAAAGGAAGAACTATACATGACTACTGGCCTCATTTTAGAAGCGTTGCTGTTAACGTCAGCATGGACGGCATTCATGATGTTTACAATTACATACGTGGCAACGGTGATTTTAATCAAGTTGAAGAAAACATCAAAGAAATAAAAAAGATACCAAACGTAAGCCGTGTAGTAGGTGCATTCACAGCACAAGCCGGCAATGTACTGCAAGCCGCAGAGTGCATTGATTATTTTATTAACAAGATGGACATTATATTTTATAGCCATCGTGTTAGCTATCCTAACTGTTTGTCAGCACAGGTGTTGCCGCAAGAATTAAAAGAGATAGCAATACAACGACTACAAGAAGTTAAACTACGGGTAGATACATGGGATGCAGTTAAAAAGAATGTGCTGTTGGGTAAAGTCACACACCAACAGATACAAGACAACATTAACTACTTACAAGCAACAGATCAAAATAACTTATGGCAGGACTTTTTAGATTTTAACTTGGCATTGGACTCTACCCGCAATCAAAGTTTGTTATCTGTAATGCCGGAGTTTAAAAAATATGCGTAGTGTTGTAGGCCGTTGGCCCCATCAAAATAGCATTAAGGTTGAGTGGAATCTTGGCAAGCGTTGTAACTACGATTGTAGCTATTGCCCTGCGTCAATACATGACAACACAAGCCCGCACACTGATATAAAAATACTTAAAGCAACGGTAGATAGACTTGTGTCTCTAAGTAAGCCCGTGCGTCTTAGTTTCACGGGCGGCGAACCGTGCGTACATCCTAAGTTTCTAGAACTAGTCAAGTATTGTAAACACGTTGGTATTACATGGGTCAGCGTAACAACTAATGGCACACTGCCGTACCAATTTTATTCAGCACTGGAAGCAGATCAAATTGTGTTTAGTATACACTTAGAGTTTGACTGGAAGCGTGTTTTCAACACAGTGGAAAGTATTGTTAATTCAACAAACAAAAAAGTCATAGCACAGATTATGGCACATCACGATCATATGGATGCTGTGGTACAATTACGTGCTAAGTGTTTGTTAGCACACATTCCCAATACAGTTAGACGCATACGCTGGACAGAAGGTGATCACGATTTGTTTGACGACATGCGTTACAATCTAAATGATTTAGAATTATTAAAAGAAATGGAATCCACTGTAGAGGCAAACACAGTAATTGACGGCGTACAACTTATTCATGCTAACGACATTATTAAATTAAGTTTAAACAAATATAAAACTTGGTCATGCTGGGCAGGTATAGAAAGCCTAATGATAAATTGGGACGGAGATGTACACAGAGCGACTTGTAGAGTCGGTGGTAGTCTTGGCAACATATATGAAGGCAACTTCGTTGCTCCTAGCGAACCCGTAACTTGTGACCGTAATTTCTGTACCTGCGCGGCTGATATCCCATTGACAAAATATGATCCAAACTACCGCAATTAAATTAAAATCGCCCGAGCCGTTTATGGTCACATGGGATATTCTACGAAGATGCAATTTGGATTGCTCTTACTGTGAAAGTACACGTCACGATATTATTAGTCCGCTGCCAACATTAGAAGATCTTACTAATACTTTTAGATTCATACACAAGTATGTAAAGATTTATAATAGCAAACGTGTTAGCTCTAGTAAAACTAATATAGATTTTACCGGTGGTGAACCAACAATCAACAACAATTTTTGGCCGCTGTTAGATCTTATTGCTAACACAAACGAGTTTCGACTTAGTCTCACAACTAACGGAACTTGGGGCACTAATTTTACAGAAAAGATTTTAAAAAACTTTGCCCATGCAACTATTAGTTGGCATGCTGAAGCTGAACAACATCTTAAAGATAGAACTATAACAAATATTTTATTCTTACATAATGCAGGTATGAGTGTACAGGCTAACATTATGCTTCACTGTGATTACTTTGAAGAAGCGAAGAAAATATGTGAACTACTAAAAAGTCAGGGTGTTAAAGTTAATCCTGTTCCAGTTGGGGATGGTAGTATTGTACGTAAAGGATGGTTTATAGATAGCGACGGAACTAACAGACGAACAAGTCACGAATATACAGAAGAACAACAAGACTGGTTTTACAATTGGATGGGACAACCTCGTAAAGCAACTACCACTACAGAAGGTACAAATGTAGGCAGAGCGTGTTGTGGTGGAAGGTGTACAGAAGGGTTAGTTAACAACAAATGGCAAGAAGTTAAATTAGTAGACAATTGGTTCAAAGATTGGTATTGTACTGTTAACTGGTACTTCCTACATGTTGACCAAAAATCAGGAGATGTGTTTCATCATCAAACTTGCCAAGCAACTCATACTGGTCGCGGCCCAATCGGAAATCTACGCGATTCGTCTGCAATACTTAATCAAGTACACGACATGTTATCTAAACCAGTAAGTCCTATTGTATGCCCTAATCAAAGATGCGGCTGCGGAATGTGTGTACCCAAAGCAAAAGGATTAGATGACTTTAAACAGTTGTGGAAAGAGACTACAATACTTAAACTAGTTGAATAGGTATAATCCGTTTGTCTATAGTTGTTTCACCTGCACATACGCATAATTCTTTGCCGCACTTTACTGGTGCAATTACTGGCGTAAACTTTTTGACAAACTCAGTATCATATATACTATACTTCATTAAAGTATTATAAACGGGCTGTTGGCAAGTTCCTCTAATAGTACCATCTTGAAATATTTCAAAATAGTCAACTCCTAGATTACAACTCCAACCTTTAAATCTGTTTTTATCATTTAACGCAAACCAGTTTTCTTCAACAAGTTTTTTTTCGTTATCTTCTATTACCCATACTTCGTTATGCTCATGATTAGGTAACCTATTCCACCAATCCATATTAGGCCAACGTTTAATTGGTTCTAAGAAATATTCTTTTTCTGCGTCCGTATATCTTACTTCACCATTAAAATGAACAACTTTAGAAATAACTGGCCATGCGTTGTTGCTAGTATTTAATTTGTCTACTATAGATTGGCAACCTTTAAAGTTTGACGGGTCCATTAAAACATTGCCAACCACTTTAGTATTTCTATCGTAAATCAAATCCCCTACTGCTTTAATATGATCAACTTTACAAAACTCGTGATGTACTGATATCTCTATGCTATCAAAATATTCTATGTTACGAGTCCACCAATTAACAGATCTACTGCCGTTTGTAGAAATACGAATAACAGTATTATGATGTTCTTTTAGATGTTTGCATAGTATAGGCAAATCTTTCCATATAGTAGGTTCTCCACCTAATATATAAAATTCAAACTTAGTTTTGCCTTGTTGTTTGTATGCATTTATTAAATGATCTAAATTCTTAATCACAAGGTTAACATCTGGCCAAGGAAAGTCGCCTTCGTTGCTTCCTGGAAAACAATAGGTACATTTATAATTACACAAATTTCCTATCATGTACTGTATGTACAATGTTTCAGGAGTTCTAGAATTAATAACTTGGGTTATCATATTAAATGCGCTAGTTCCGGAAATGTAGATTTAAAATCTGTTCCACGTATCGCTTCTAATTTTTCAATGTATTCTTTAAATGCAGGCAACTGCTCACTGTGATCTTCAGAGTCCATAAAGTTTAGTACTGCTTGCCAACGCTTCCAACCGTAAGGATTTTGTTTCCAAAAATCTTCGTCTTGCCTGTAGTTTGCATGTAACCAGTTAGCAAGGTCTGTAAAACTCTTACGAACTTCTTCTTTGTCTGCTTCAGGCAATAACTTAATGCTTAGGTATGTGGGTATATACAACAGATGCATATTAATAATTCCACCACCTGCTTGTATGCCGCCTACTGTATTTTCAAGATTTACTTTTTTAAAGTTCTGTGTAATCTTCCACTTGGCAAAATCTGCTAGGTGTTTGATGTTTAATAGCTGTATTGCAGTAGCAATACTAACTTGTATGTTGTCAGGTGTGTTATCTAGCTTGTGAAGATTACGTTCGATAGTAGCCCAATCACTAGGATAGCGTATATAGTAATTACGGTCACTGACAGCGTCAATGCTAAAACCCACTTTGACCTTTTTAAATTTTTTCCATAGTTCGATAATTTCGTCATCTACTAGTAGTCCATTTGTATTGTACCGTACAAGGATCTTGTCTGCGTATCCCTGTCTAATAATTTCCTCCAGGAACCATTTATGCTCACGAATCATCAAAGGTTCACCACCAGCAAAATAAACTTGCTTTAGGTTAGGAATCTGTGCGTACATCTCTTTCCAGAAGTCTGGATTTTCATGCCACTTGTTGTTGAACTCTTTTCGATTCCACACTAACTGATCTTTAAGTAACTTGTGTTCAAATAGAGGATATATCTTTTTATGGTCGCCTACCCACTGACTACTGTCGTGCGGACTACACATAACACATTTAAGATTACAGGTGTGCCCTAAGCGCAAATCCAAGTAAACCAGTTTCTCAGGTACTGTACCGTCTTCCTCAGTTTGCTTGATAAGCTCTTCAATGTCAATTCCATCTTCCATCCAAGAACCTGTTTCCCAAATACGCTTGCTGGCAACACCTCGAGATTCTTCAGCAATACACTTACTACAACTAGCAGGTATCTTTCCTTCCAGCATGGTCAAGCGTACATCTTTCATGTACTCGTTGTTCCAAGCACTCATAGGAGTTTCAAGTCCAAAGTTAGCAGGTACACCCTTTTCATTTTTAACTAGTCCGGCATCATATACACCGTCTTTTGCACCACTGGCATTTGCACTACAGCACAGACGCATGTCGCCATTTGGGCGGGTAGCAAAGTGTATCCATGGTAGTACGCAGAACGTCTTGCTTCCCGACACTACTTCAATTTTATCTTGCCACTGTTTAATCTTGTTTTCCATATTTCTCTCAATTAAATTGTTCGTGAAATCTATCTACTTCGCCGCATTGTTTTGCACATTCTTTTAGTGGATCACATGCCCAAGTATTTTCAATTTTAGTAAACATATTCTGTTTGAACAATTCTGCTAATGTGTGTTTATGTAGGTCTAATCTAGTTCCTATCTTATCCATGTAGTCTATGCGGTTAGGATTGTTAGGAGATTGCCATTCATTGTCTAACCAACAACATGGACTTACTATGCCAGTTGCACTAACATATAGGCTTTTTTCTTTTTGTACTTTACAACTTATAGTTTTAACTTCTTTGTTAACAAGTATCTGTTTACTTCTATCTGTAGGATATAGTATATGTATAGTCTGTCCTTCTTTGTTTAAAACATTTAATTGTTCATCTCGAAATCTAGCAGTATTTTTTGATACAAACTGTTTAAAGCCAAGTTCTACACTTAGTTGTTTACAGTCGTTGACTTGATGTTTGTTATGTTCAAATATTAACATGTCCCATGTAGCGTTACCGCCGGCTTGTATAAAATTACAAGCGTTATCTATAATTTTGTCAAAGTGTGTGCCTATACGATATAAGCTATGGGTATCTTCTAATCCATCAATCCCAAATCGAACATGTACCCCTAACCCAGCAATACTTTTCCAAAATGATTGGCTTTTTGCAGAACCGTTTGTATTCATACTTAGGCTGATTGTAGGATTGATCTCACGCAGGTATTCAAATATTTTTAAAGTATCTTTAGCAACTATTGGATCACCTAAGTTACCGCACATAAACAATCTATCTAACTGTTGGATAAACCCTGCTGAGAACCAGGTTTTAAATTGTTCAATAGTAATTTCTGTAACTGTCATAAACGGATTGTCAATACCACCTTGTATATTGCGAGCACACATAGGACAACTTGCCTGACAGCGACTAGTTACTTCTAAGTGTACTGTTTTAATATCTGCTAAGTTATACATTAGGTGAACCTATTAACATGTACCTAGTATACAAAGGTAGTTCCAACTCTCCGGCCCAAATTACATTGATGCCGCATTGTTGTTTAAATTCTTCCAAACTGTTAGAGATCCTAACATGCTCTTCTATATTGTAATTATTGCTTTGTAGTACTAAAAGACTGTTATGTGACATGCCACTTAACCATATGTCATATTGGTCTTGAGTTATATGTTCACAACTAGTGTTAATAACTACATCTGCATCACTGCGAATAGCGCACATATCTGCTGTAACTGCTCGAAATTTGCCTACTATTTCTTCGATCTTGTTCATGTTAACAGCAATAGGCTCGCAGGCAGGATCAATATCAATGCTACGGATGTTGATAATTGGAACATCACTTTGAAATAGCATACTGGCTAGTACACCAACCCATCCGCCGTGAATGTCAATACTAACAAACTTTTTTACATGTGCTCTAAGATTAACTATCAACCATTCTTTACTTTTAAGTTGACCTGACCAAAAGGCATCCATGGTCCGCATAGGATCTGGACTTTGTCTAATAGCCTGCATCCAATAGTGTAAGTGTTCTGTATCTAGTAACATTATAAATTTATCATATTTGCAATTCGTTGAGCTGTTATTGCATGTGTCTTTGGGCCGTGGTGCATTATGTCTCGAGCTTCATCAACATTCTCTAGATAACCACAATCTAGCAATTTAGCTGTTTCAGTAAAAAAACTAAATTCACAATAAGCAGTATCTTCCCACAGGGTTTTACTTATCTTGCTAGCAAACAATGCATGTACCTTGCTGTGAGAATCATCTTTAATCCAGTAGTGCCAATAATTATCCTCTTCGTCTTGATTCCAATTGCCATGTGATATTATATTTCTTTTCTCATAGTACGCTATTCTACTGTAGTCTGGCCACAACTGCACCACTGCTAGTGGTGTAGGATAATTACTTCTAAGAATAGATGAATTATGAAAATTAAACATCATTGAGGATCCACCAACACCCATGTTAATGACTGGTTTGTTAATAAGTCTAGATAGTTGAGCAGGCGTAGTATCTGCATCGTCAATCCCTACACCAAATGCATTAGAGCATCCAAACACTACTACAGAGTTTGCCCAGTCAATTTTTTTAAATTCGTCTGAACGGTAACCGTCTTTATTAAATGTATAACGGACTTGGTTATTCCTGTAGTACCAGTCTGCAGGTTTTGTTTTTAAATTTTGTTCGTATAGTTCTTTGGTGTCAGTGCCTGACCAATTTTTACCAACTAGAGCATTTACTGGAAGAAATTTGTTTTTCTTTACTAAACCGGGTATAGTTGACAATATTAAATCGTTATGCATTTTGGTATCTTACTGTCAGCACTACTAACACAGCTAGGAGTGATACAGCGAGTAGGTTCTTTAAATAATTCGAAACTGTCTATCGTGCCTAACGGAGCTTCATGACAACTGTATGCACGTTTGACTTCGTTACCTCGTATTATAACACTTTGATATCCTGCATTGCAAGTCCAATCTTTAAACTTGTTAAAACCAAATGCATTAAATCTTTCTGCCTGATCCAAGTAGTAATCCTTATTACCGTCACTGAGTCTAATTTGGTAAACTTCTTCACCAAATGCCCGTTGTGGGAAACCTTCACGCATTAACTTGATCATGTCTTCAGTATAACCATCTACAACCGCACTCGCTGTAGGATCACTTTGCGGCTTGAGTGTTACGTTAATTCCACGTTTGTGGAATCGTTCCATACGAGCATACAATTCGTCAAACTTTTCAGGCACCATTACTTGATTAATTGTAACGTGTACAAGTTCATATTGTAACTGTAAACACTTGTCGCCAAACTCTTGCTCTTTGGCAAACTCATCGTGAAAGCTGGCTGTAATACTACGGCGTTGTAATAACGCGGTATTGGCGCACCAAGTGTTCCACCATTTGCTACCGGGACTCAAATTGGTAGTCATATGGATACTTTGGTAAGGGCTTTCAGTTTCGTCCAAATGTTTAACAAGATCATTCAACTGTTTGTATGCTGTAGGCTCACCACCGCTGAAGCTCCAGTGGAATTGATTGAAGCCATTAGCTCGTGCTTGCCGCTTGATCTCGTCCACGGTGGCTTTATACACGTCAAGTGGTTGATGATCAACTTTATCACTGCGGGCATAGGGCCAACAGTAACTACAATTGTAATTACAAAACCTACCCAAAATCCAACTAGTAGAGAATAATGGACGGTCTAACATAGTCTGTTGTCCAAAACGTATTATTTGTTCAAATGGAATCTGCATTATAGCTGTATTTAATACACAACGCCATTGGGTCCAAAATAACTTGACTTTAACTTGTTCTGACTATATAATTATGACGTAGACGTGAGTGGAACTTGGTATACCTCCTCCTAGTAGCTTCGGCGAACGGAGGGAACTGGGCTAGCCCATTGGGTGCCTTTGTAGGTTCGAATCCTACCGTCTACACCATTTTATTAACACACACAGAGGCACGTATGAAAAAGTTAGATTTAGTAAAGATAGTAGGCACAATCCTAGTCGCTACACTTTGCGTTCTTGGCAGTAAATATATCAGAAACAATGATAACCCTAGTGTTGAGATTAATCAAGGTGGTTTTAATTATAGAGATCCAGACTCAACTTTTGATGCTAGTAAACTTAACACTAACCAAACTCAAATTACTTGGAGAGTGGTACCCGATGTCCAAAAGGCTTGTGAAGCTGAAAGTCGTAATTTGGGTAATAAAGGATTCGGTTATATGGTACAGGCATGTAGCTTTTGGGCGCAGACTACTTGCACTATCATAACTGGCAAGAACGCTACCATGCATCAGTTAGGTCACGAAACACTGCATTGTTTTAAAGGAAACTTTCACTAATGAAAAAAGTAGCATCAAGCCCTGAACGCAATACCTTTCAAAAGGAAGGCGCAATTAGGCGAGCAGAAGAAGCAGGCGAAGAACCCAATCAAGCATACATTGACATGTGGGAACAGATCAAGATCGATGATGCTAACAAGATTCACGATCCTGCTTGGCAAAAGAATAACATGGAATATGATTTGCGCTCAAGCAAAGAACTATGCGACAAAGTCAAAGCAAGTGACAATTATGCTCAAAACTTGTATGCGGCAATGTGTAACATGACTTGGCAAAGCAGAGAGTTTTGGCAAGAGATGAAGGGCGAAGTATGGTCAGCTAGTTGGCGTCACAGTGGTGGCATTGTTGCTGACATGCAGGAAAAGGGTGACTACATTGATTGGTACTGTAGTGGTATTGGCAATGAAGAATCCGGCTACGGGTTAGATCACTGTGAGCCTACTACAGACACAGTTGGACGTAACTATGTGCCGGAAGGTGTTGTAACTGAAGAAATAGAATTAGACTTAAACCGCTTAGGTTGGCGGCCTGTTCCTTGGAATGATAACGAAGATTAAAGTAAATATATTATGACAAAAACAACTTACAAAGCAGAAGAACTATTTGAAGACATTGAGGGTGATCCTGATAATGTCATTTTTAAAATTCCACCTGAAATTTGCGAAGCACAGGGCTGGGTAGAAGGCGACACAATTAACATTAAAGTAGAAGATGGTGCTATGGTACTGTCCAAGGTAAATGGCTAAAGACGATATTATTGAATTAGTAGGAACAGTTGAAGAAGTATTACCCGGAAACATGTTCAGGGTTAAGGTAGATCAAGCACCAAAACCAATTTTGTGCTACATGGGTGGTAAACTAAAACAACACAAAATTAGGATAATTTTGGGTGACAAGGTTAAATTGGAAATTAGTCCGTACGACCTTACCAAGGGCAGAGTAACTTATAGGTTGTAACTATGAATTCAATAATGGAAACTATATGTTTAATTTGTACTCGGGTTAGACACAAGACTAAACAAGATACTAGTTTTCCAAAGTTATTAGTAGAGTTGCGGCGTGGATTCAAAAGAGCAGGATTAGATTTAAAAATAAGGTCGCAAACAAAGAAGTTTCTTGACACAAAAGAATTTTATGTAAACGCATATTATGATCCCGAAGATGATCAAAATAGAGAAACTCCTATAGAAGTAATCATATATCATAATTTTGATAAAGATATTGTTTGGACTAATAAGCAGATAACAGAATTACTTGTTCAAGTTTTTGACGCTACAGTACACGAGTACAAACATCAACGCCAAAGTCGCAAACGTGACTATACAGAGTTTTGGAAACGAGTTGACGCTGAACAACAATTCCACGAGTACTTACAAGACCCAGATGAGCTAGATGCTTATGCACTTAGTATCGCAATTGAGCTATGTCGGACAGTTGGTAAATTTCGAGCATTACGTTATATGCCCAAATTTACAACATTGGCTAGACTTAAAGTACAAGAACAGTATGTTAGTCCAAATTTAAACGCATACGTTAGCCATTTTGAAAAACCCATTAGTCCCTTATTAAGACGACTTGCCAAAAAGGTCTATGTGCGCCTGATGAAAGTTGACACAGACCATATTTTCATGTAAAATACAAAGTATATTAACTCACACACAGAGCGTACAATGAAAGAGTTTCCTACCCAACAAGTTCTTGAGCTGGCTTGTGCGGCACAACGGATTAACGGTGCTTATATTAAAGAGGATGCGCCAGTGTATTCGGAAGATGGTGCGTTCATGTATATCAAACATACTAACAAGATGCAGATGCTGTGTACTCTACTTCCAAACAATTGGACAGCTGATCCAAAAGATTCTCCAATGCCACTTAAGGTCATGCCTGAAGATACTGTACAGGCAGATGAAATTAGAAAGCATTTCAGAAAATTCTTGTTCAGTGCTATCGAAGGCGAAAACGATTTCCAAACCAACATCAACACAATTTTATCCAGCGACACTGTCAAGCAAAATCAATTTGGTTATGTGGCCTGTTTGCCCAGCGTGTATGTTCGAGACATTGCTCAAACCAAGGTTAAACGTGCGGCACAGCAAGTTGAAGAAGGTCATTTGGCAGAAATTGGCATACAACTCAAAGATTTGGATGCGGAAATTATTTCATCAGTTAAGTCAAAAAACTTTGAGGGTTACAATATAGATGCTATAATCAACAATAGGATGGTATCGTGGCTTAACAAAACTAACCTTAATTTAGGTGCGTGTGTTATAGTCAAAGCTAAAGTTAAAGATCATTCTAAACATTGGAAGCACGGTAACGACGTAACTAGACTTAACTATGTAAAGGCGGCACAATGACATACAGTTGGATTTTAATTATTGCAATGCATAACCCCGCAGGCGATTTTATGCGTAAAGACACGCTACGATTTAATAGTCAAAAAGACTGCGAGGCAGTACGTGTACAACTACCAAATTTAGATCACCCGTTGCGGGTACAACATAAAGGATTGTGTGTGACTCGAGATCATTGGGAAGGTAAGAAACAAATGCCAGGAGTAGCATATGACTAAAGAGAAACATAAGAAGTATCAATGGATCGACGGTGAAACTGCGGATCGCATTACTAGTCTTAACCTAAAAGACTATCGTGCGTATCTTAAGAAAGAAATCAAGCAGTGGAAGAAGAATCCAAAATCAGATGCTAACCCTACTGGCTACTGGCTACACCCAGAAGATGTAGGCCTTAACATTCAAACTATTGCGGCACTGGATTTGATTATCAGTCATTTTCCAGAAACATCGGATGAAATAAAATGAAACAAGAACTAGATAAACTGTTGTGCGAGAAGTATCCTAAGATGATGGTGAATCGCAACAAGGATATGAAAGAAACTTGTATGTGTTGGGGATTTGATTGTGGCGATGGTTGGTTTAATATTTTAGATCAGCTTATGGGCAATATTCAACATCACATTGATTGGAAAATAAAGCAACGAGATGGGGCTATCAAATATAACGACATGGCCGCCCAGGCCAAGGCTGGTAACTTTGATCTGTTTGAAGAAACTATGAAAGCCTTGCCCAATGACGAGTACAAAGAAAAACGTCTTGGTGAGATTGTTGTTGGAGACTTCCGAGAAGTACCTAACACTATTCCGCAAGTGACCTTGGACCAAGTTAAAGAAAAGTTTGGTACACTACGTTTCTACTACTCAGGTGGAGACGATTATATCAGCGGTATGGTATCATTGGCAGAAAGCATGAGTGGAGTCACTTGCGAAGGCTGCGGGAACCCTGGTGAAAGTCGAGGTGGTGGATGGATTCATACTTACTGCACACCTTGCGAAGAAGCACGTGAACTAGCACGTAAAAAAATGGATGAAGAATACGAATTTAAAAAAATACTCAAAGAAGGAAACGAGCAATGATTACAATGAAAGAATGGATGGAATTAGTCGACTATAAAATTACCGAAGGTAGTGAATATGGCTGGGGTTGTTACGGGCCTTATAGTTACACATTAGATTCGTGGAACGGTGTTCACGGCACTGGCGGTTATAGTTTTAGTATTACCTTTAGCACTAAGAGCCAAAAGGTTTATGAAGTCAGTATGTGTGATTATACCAATGATCGCGCTTACCGAATGATCAATCCAAAGTTTCAAAAGAAACATGAAAAAGAAGCAGAATCCCGTAACGTTAATTTGAACGAAGCATGGGATGATGTTGACTATGTGGATTTGGATGTGGCGGATGACTTTATCCAAAAAGCACTGGCTATTCGAGCAGGTGAAAACTACGACACACGGGTTCAAGTTCCGGTTGACTTTTCGGACGAAGAACTGTTACAATACATGAAGTTGGCACACGAACGTGACATGACTTTCAACGAATTTGTTGAAGAAGCATTGCGTCATGCTATTAGCGAATACGAGAGTGGTCGTCTAACCAAAGAAGACGCACAGAGATTTATACTTGAAAGAGAAACGGCTTGGCCATTTGAGAAAGTAGAAAGCGATGAAGATCAAATTAGTCAGTGACCTCCACTTAGAGTTCAGTGATGTTAATATTGTTAACGATCAGGACTACGATGTTTTGATCCTTGGTGGTGATATTTGTATCGCCCAGGATCTGCACGACCATCCTGAGCCTGCCAATACTGCGGATCAGGCCGCTATTGCCAACGGCACTGGCTTGGGTCGTAGACAGTTGACAGCTCAACGTTTCAGAGATTTCTTCAAGCGTTGTAGTTTTCAGTTCCCACATGTTATCTACATCATGGGCAATCATGAATTCTACAACGGCAAGTTCTATGCTGGCATTGAATATATGCGTGAAGAGTGCGCCAAGTACCCCAACGTGTACATGTTAGAGCAAGACACAAAGATTATTGATGATGTGGTGTTCGTGGGTGGAACACTTTGGACCAACATGAACAAGCGTGATCCACTTACAATGCATGCCATTGAAGGTATGATGAACGACTTCCGTATCATTCGTAACGATGCTAGGAACTATGCCTGTATGAGTGCGTTGGATGTTGCTATTCGTCACGACAAGACTCTTGCCTATATCGAGCATATTGTCCATGTACATAAGAATAAGAAATGTGTAGTAGTTGGACATCACAGTCCAAGTTTCCAAAGTGTGAATCCAATGTATGCACATGAAACTTTGATGAATGGTGGATACCATAGTGACCTAAGTGAGTTCATTTTAGATCACCCACAGATTGTGCTATGGACACACGGACACACGCATCATCCTTTTGATTATGTGATTGGTGAGACTAGAGTTGTATGTAACCCACGTGGTTATGAAAACGATGGTTACAGCGAAGACACTGGCTGGAACCCTAACATTTTATTGGAGATTTAAATGACAGAAGAAATAAAAGTAACCGTATCAGAGATGCTAAGAACAACTGGCATGAATACTGCCGAGTTCATGAAACAGGTTGCAGACCATATTGAAAAACTGGAACAACGTATTTTTGAATTGGACAAGCGACTTACTGAGGCCGAAAGCAAACAAAATGAATCTAAATGAAAAAGAACTAAAGCTATTCAAAAAATGGCTTAAGAGTCATTTAGCTTTCGGCCCAGTTACTGTCACCTTTACTAAAAAGGACGGAACCGAACGAGTAATGGAGTGTACAACTGCTCCGTCACTTGTTCCGGTTGACATAACTGAAGAAGTACACTATACTAACACAAATGATCCAATAGACTTTCCAAAACCTAAAAAGGAAAAGAAAGCCAATGAGGACGTTATGCCAGTGTATGATTTGGAATCAAACCACTGGAAATCTTTCCGATGGGATAGTATTAAACAGGTAACATTAACTTTATGAAAATTGGACTAAGTTATAGTCGTTGTGTGCGAGATATTGTAGACGGCAAAGTAGATATTGATGATGTCTTGGTGCTGATCACTCGTACAGATTTTGATCCTCGTGATGCTGACCAGTGGTCAGGCATTTGGATTGGCTACGGTGGTGGTACTGAAAATGCCTACAGCCGTGGATTCTTTAGTCAGAGCAATCCTGAATGGGCTGGCTACGCAGACGAAGATCAATTTCGCAGTGTCAGTATTGAACTTTGGGAAAGAGGTCTACTACATCAGCCACGTAAGTTTGGCGCACACCCTACTCGCCGCCCAGAAATTTGGTTAGAAGCAGTTTTACCAAATAGTGAACTATTGGCTAATCCAGCCGCAAAAGCCGCTTGGGACAAGTTCCAAACTATCGCAAGTCTTACTAACGTAAAATTAGATGAAAGCTACAAGTGAAATACTTTTTAGCATTGTTGCTAACTGTGAGCCAAATGGCTGTTGCCGGTCAATGTGTTATTCGGCAAGTTGGCCAAATGACTAGTGATCGAAAGGTTGGGGCGGTCACTGATTTAGTTAAAAGCAAAAATCCAAATAGTTGCAATGTTAAATTTCGTATTGCTGTAGACGGTGAATTTCATACAATTGATTGGACCCAGACAGGCCTGTACCAAGAAGAAATTCTTTGCCGAATGGCTATTGAACATGGTACTAGAGAATTAATGGCACGATTGCCCGGAAATTTTAAATCCGAAAGTATAACTGTTTGTGGAGATCCACAAACCCCAAAACGGGTTAGCAAGGGCGATGAGGGAATGGAAAATGAGTTTGGCAAGGACCGACAATACCAGAATTACTTCAAAGTTGGAAAAGTGTCCAATTGTAGAAAGTTCCAAAATCGTTACATAGATGGCAAGACGTTACGTGCAGAAGGAGTCATTTGCGAAAACAAAGATCAACTTTGGACAGTTATAGACGTATTCTGACTTGACTTTATTTCGTAACGGTTGTATAATATACACATGTTCAACAAACATAGAAGGCAAACATTATGAAGGCATTTATTTTAGGCACAGTTTTTGGATTGGTACTAGCAACTGTTGGATTTTCCGGCATTGCTCGTATGCTTGATAGAGGCGTAGACACAGTTAAAACACACAGTCAGGAGATGGCAAAATGAAGATTTTTATAGCACTAATTTTGGCTAGTACGCTAGCCGCATGTTCGACCGTAGCAGGCATAGGCAAAGACATTTCGTCTGGTGCCGAATGGTCTAAGGAAAAGATAGGAAAAACACTATGAAAAAGACTCTATTGCTAGTACCGATTGTTGCTATGTTAGCGGCTTGTGGTACAACTGACCCATATGGGAAACGTGCTGATATGGAACGTGAACGACAAGTTTCTACTCAAGAGCGCATTCTTGATAAAACACCTGATTGGTTTAATAAACTTCCGGCTAGTAATTCGGCAGTTTACGAAGCAGGCTTTGGTAGTTCATTTAACATGTCAGACGCAGATGCTTATGCAAAGAATGATGCATATGGCAAGTTGTGTATGACTGCTGGCGGCAAGACTGCTCAACAAACAAAAACATATTCGTCAGAAGGCGAAAATAGTAGAACTCAAATCAACGAACGTACTACTAAAAGCTTCTGCCCTAATGTAGATTTAACCGGAGTTGAGCAAAGCCAAATTAAACGTATTATTACACCTAACGGTAAAATTAATACTTACATACTTGTAGCGTTGCCTACCGGAGATGCAAACATTTTACGCAAAGCTAAAGAAGCTCATGCCGAACGTGAAATTGCAATGAAACGTGCTCCTGAAGCATTTAAAGAATTGGAGAGAAATTAATGATTAAAGAATTTATGAATATTGTCGAAACTATAGAGCTGTCTGAAAATGCTATACGTGAGTTCGCTACTGCGGCACATGAAGAATGGCGACAAAACTTTGACCCAACTGGAACTAAATCGCGCATTAAGAAAAACAGCGATGGCACTGAGGGTGATATTAATGTGCCATTTAATGAACTACATCCAGATTGGCAGGCAGAAAATCTAGCCGCTGGTTTGGCCGCAGAACATGCTGTTAAGAAATTTCCAGGTGATATTGAAAAAGCCGCAGAATATATTCACATAGAGTGGATGAAACGTAATCCCAAGGCTGACTACAATGCGGCACAACATGTCTCTTATGACCAGTTGCCAGAAGACGAAAAAGAAAAAGATCGTGTACATGCTCGTACAATGATAAACTTGCTGGGATCAAAATGATCCGTCTTTGGTTAGCATTTGCCATACTTGTTGTCCTAATACATTTAGGTATCACTGCCTGGAGAAAGATGGAAGGCAAGGAGCGATGGACATTGACAAAATCCATTGCATATAGTATACTTGTCTCATTACTGGCTGTTCTAGCAATGACAGTAATTGTAATTTTATTCTAAGGAAACATAATGAAACGTATTTTGACTCTTTCCGTTCTTGCCGCGGCTGTGCTGGCAACAGGTTGTACTCGTATCGAAACTGGTGAAGTTGGTGTGCGAGTTGGTTTTGATAAACAGGTGCAAAGTGGTGAACTACTTCCCGGTTCTTTTAATCAAAGTATTATTGGTGAAGTACTCACATTCCCTATCAAGGATGTGAACGTGGTACTGGAGAATATGACCCCAGTGGCCAAAGACAACTCAACCATGAAAGACTTTGATGCTGTGGTTGTCTACAACATCAACCCTGGCCAGGTATCTGAACTGTATGCAACCAAGAACAGGAGCTTCCATGCTGAGTTCAAAGGTGATACCTATGTGATGTACAACTACATTGTGCAGAATGCTCGTAACGCTATCTACAAGGCCGCTCGCAAGTACGAGGCCCTGGACATGGCAGATGCTCGTAGCGACATGGAAACCTTTATCAAGGAAGAAATTGTTCGCAACCTTGCCGAAGAAAAGTTGGACGGCAGTATCAGTATTAGTCAAGTGCTGATCCGTAATATTGTACCAGCTGACTCAGTGGTAGCAAGTGCTAACGAATTGGTCAAGGCCAAGAACGAGTTCAAGACTGAAGAAGTCAAAGTGGCCACTGCTCGCAAGCGTAATGAATCAATGCAGGCCAACCCAATGGCAATTCCCTTGTTGCGAGCTGAAGCTGAAGCTGAAGCCATGCGCAAGTTGCCAGATGCTATTGCCAACTTCAAAGGTCAGACCTTGGTCATCAACGGAGTAGTAACACCTACTGTACAAACTAACGCAAAATAAGGAGAAGATTATGTTTGGTGCAAATTATACAAATGGCGGTGTTTTAAATTACCGCTCAGCAGAAGAAATTAATTCGGCTATGGGTCGAGTTTACGGACACATGGGTTTGGCAGTGGTTGTGTCAATGTTGGTCAGTTACTTTGTGGGAACTAGTCCAGAGTTGCTACAATTCTTTTTCACAGGTGTGCTAAAGTGGATTGTGATCTTTGCTCCACTAGCGGCCATTTTTGGTGTCAGCTATGTGCTAGGCAACAATCCCAGCAAAGGTGTAGCGCAGTTATGCTTGCATGGTTTTGCGGCACTCATGGGCTTGAGCTTTTCTATGATCTTTGCTGTGTTCAACATGGGTTCAATTGTTAGTGCATTCATGGGTGCGGCAATCTTGTTTGGTGTCATGAGCGGCTACGGTTACTTTACCAAGAAGGATCTAAGCTCAATGGGACAGATGATGTTTGTGGGCTTGATTGCTATTGTGATTGCTAGCATTGTAAACATCTTTATTGGCTCAACTGTAATGCAGATGGTTATCAGTGCCCTAGCAATTATTATCTTCCTGGGACTAACAGCATACGACACACAACGTATTCGTGAAGAAGTCAGTGTTGACACTAGCCCAGCTGTGGAAGTAACCGGCGCATTGACTCTATACATGGACTTTATTAACTTGTTCTTAAACTTGCTACAGTTGTTTGGCGAAAGAAAATAAAATGGACGATCCACGCTGTTGCGGCTCTGGCGCTTGTATTATCAACGATGAAGGCGAGTGTTGGTGCGGACAGCGTTGGGACGGTACAAAGATGTGCTTTCCCGTTTTAGAAACTGAAAAGAAAGAGGACGATGATGTTTGATTGGTTTAAAAAGAGAGAATATACTAACGTGATTAAATTTCCAGAACAGATAAAAGATCCGATACCGTATATTGAGCCTCCTAAGAAGGAACAAGAATATTACAGTATTGGAGTTACTAGCGAAAATCGCATAACTTTTAAAACTGGTATATCAACGCTAACTATGAATCGAGAAGGTGTTGAAAATTTGATTCAACAGTTAGCAGTGTTCCGTGATCAAATTAAAGAAGAACAAGATGTTTAGTGTACTCAAATTCATTTGGCTGATAAGCCGTTCCTCGTGGGACATCATGAACCCCAATCTAAATCCTTTACGCCATGCACCTGTGTATGTCAAATACTTTCTCAGCATCCTGCTGGGATGTTTTTGGAGTCTGGCATTTGGTCTTTACATCGGCGAATTGCTCACTATTGGTTACAACATGTTGGGTCATATTGCCATCATCAGCATGGTGTTTGCCACCTGGAGTGTGTTTCGTTCAGTGGAAAACACCTATAAGCCACGCACAGGTGTGAACTGGTTACGAGCTCCTGATCACTCCAGTCGTTGTGATGAGTTGACTGAAGATCAGCGGCTGGCCGGTGTGACTCGTGCTGATCAAATGCTGAGTCGTTAAACAATGAATTTCTTTTGGGGATTCCTATTAGGGTATATTGTGGGAGTGCTGTACATGGCATATCGTTCTAACATAGATTCAAGGACAACTACAGAATGAAATTCTTTGAACCTTTACGTGATGATCTAATGGTACAGCAACAGATCGCAAACAGTTGGGAACACATGGTCGGTGTTATTATGCTGAATCAAACTGGTCGTAAACCAGTTAAGATGACATTACCAGAATTCCTCTATTGGTTCCCAAATCCCCAAGCGTTACTACAGGCCGACGAAGATTTTGTCAAAACCATACTGGCACCGTTAGGCATGCTTAATGTACGCTACACTAGACTAATCCGTATGAGCAAGGATTACTTGACCTGGGATGGCGATGATGCTACAATGTTGTATGGCATTGGAAAGTATGGTAGCGATAGTTACGAAATATTTTTCAAACAGAACTATTCTGTAGAACCCACAGACAAAGAATTAAAACGATATTTACAAGAGGAAATAGAATGCCCAATTTAGTACCAATGGTCATCGAGACCGAAGCAAGGGGCGAACGTGCCTATGACATTTACAGTCGCTTGCTCAAAGACCGTGTTGTAATGTTAGACACGGATGTTAACGAGCATACATCGAGCTTGCTGGTTGCTCAGTTGCTCTTTTTAGAGAGTCAAGGAAATGAAGACATTACTTTCTTTATCAATAGCCCTGGTGGGTCCGTTACTGCTGGCCTTGCTATTTACGATACCATGCAGTTTATTAAACCCAACGTCGCCACTTACGTTATGGGACAGGCTTGCAGTATGGGGTCCTTCCTTGCTCAAGCCGGACACCCGGGTAAACGGTTCGTGCTACCCGAAGCACGTACAATGATCCATCGTGTTAGTTCTGGTACTCCGGGAACACGTGGTACTGTACACGTACAGGAATTAGAGTTTGAGGACGCAAAGCGTAGTTTTGAAGAGTCCAAACGTATCAACGAACGCTTAACTGAACTGTATGTCAAGCATAATACCGCTGGAAAAACGTATGCTCAGCTGTACGAAGCTATGAAATTTGATACGTTTTTGAGCGCAAAAGAAGCAGTGGAATACGGATTGGCTGACAAAGTCATTGATAAACGCCCGTAAAACACGGGTTTTTTAAAAAGCCGTAGTACACTATAAATACTAAAGTTAGGAGTGTGCCATGGCCCGTCAAGCCTTTAATTGGTCTGCGTTAGATCGAAATACATTGTACTCTATGATTTATCAGCTAAAATCAGAAGTAGTTGATAAAAGGCTACCTATAGGCGAAATTACCAGCATTATAAGTAAACACGTCAAAGCACATTTACCAATTAAAATTCGTAGTTACAGACACAAGCCTGTTAAACCAGGCGAAGTCTGGGTTGGCGGCGCTTACTACAGTGATTACGATAGCCAAGGAAAGAAGCGATTTATTGAAATTGAATTAGCATTTCCAACCACTGCCAACACAATGAAGACTAGTTCATATCGGTGGGACCGTATGTGTACGTTATTTGCTGATACAATACTACACGAAATCATACACTGTAGACAATATCGAGCTCGTAACTTTAAAGATATTCCTGGATATGAAAGCACTGCCTACTATGCTAAAGATCGCGCATGGCAAGAATATTATGGACATCGAGACGAAATGGGGGCCCACTCATTTAATCTTGCACAGGACATGATTGACAAGTTTGGATTTGACCCAAAAGCAATACGCGAATACTTAGACGGCCCAGTTCCAAAAAGAGTTCGCCCAAATGGTTGGGGACGTTTTATGAAGTCTTTTGAGTATGATCATGATCATCCAAAAGTTTACCAGATGAAACATAAAATTCTAACCCAACTAGAAAACGCCTACAACGGCAAACCATTTAAGACAACAAACCACTTGACATACTGATATATAAGTCAGTTATGGAAACATTAAACTCATATATATGGAAGGGACAGTTCCCTGGTGATTTAACATCTGTTAAAAATCGTGCATACCAATTACTACAGACTAGTAATCATTTAAGTTCAGTACTAACTACCGATGGCGGAGTTAGTTCAGTTGACGATACCGATGGCCCACACATGTGGGACGAATCAATCGAACTGCTAGACTGGATGACAACACATGCACAACAGGTACTAAAAGAATGGCAGTTCTTTGATCAAGGAACTTACATTGACGGCAGTTGGGTTAACCTTCATCCGCCCGGTGCATGGACTATGGAACATTCCCATGGTGGAGCTTCGATTTCAATAGTTGTATATTTAGACCAACCAGAAAATGGCGGGAATTTAGAATTCCAAAATCCGTTATTTTATCACTGGAGCGGGTATCCAAAAGAAAACACCCTTTGGCAAGAAGTTACAGTCAAAACGGGTGATGTACTTATGTTTCCTGGATGGCTACTACATAGAACCCAAAAAAATCTAAGCCAATCTAATCGAATAATAATGAGTATGAATGTAATAGCATTTCCGGAATAAAGTCTTGACACACTAACAAATAGGCTGTATAATATCTATATTAACAGTTAATTATGAAGGTATGAAATGAGCGATCCTTGCCACGCAGTTATCTCCACTTTAGAAGATCATCCCAGCCGTTTGAATAAAGAAGCTATTGTCCTTGCCCAAGCTGAGGCAGGTAACAATGAGCTTTTTGAAGGATTTCGACTTGCACTGGATCCCATGATTACTTTTGGTATTAAACAAGTTCCGGAGAAAACAGATGAAGATGGTGCTGGCTTACCTTGGGATAGTTTTACTCTCGCTCTTACTGGCTTTGTCACACGTCAAGTTACCGGTAACACAGCTAGGGATATGATCCAAGCAATGATGAAATCCGCCACTAAGGCACAGTGGAATGGATGGTATCGACGAATTCTTATCAAAGACTTGCGTTGCGGTACTAGTGAAAAAACAATTAATAAAATGGTAGAAAAGAAATATGCTAGTTACGCTATTCCTATATTCGGTTGCCAGCTTGCTCACGATAGTGCTAATCATGAGTCGAAGATATCGGGCAAAAAATATATCGAAGTTAAACTCGATGGAGTTAGAGTTATTACTATTGTACGTAGTGATGGTCGGGTGGATATGTTCAGTCGCAATGGTAAAGAACTTGTTAATTTTCCGCACATTGTAGAACAGATTAGTGCAGTGGTTAAAAAAACACCACCTCCATATGACCTAGTACTTGACGGTGAAATTATGTCTAGTAGCTTCCAGGACCTAATGACCCAAGTTCATCGCAAGAGTGATGTTAAGGCTAATGATGCTATTCTCAACTTGTTTGATTTTCTTCCGCTCGAAGACTTTGAAAAAGGTATTTGGGATAAACGTCAAGAAGATCGTAGCGCAATGGTTTATCATTGGCATAAGGCGAACAAAGATGTATTGCCTAATGTATCAGTTGTTGGGCACGAGCTAGTTGACTTGGATACTCCCAAGGGACAACAGCGTTACAAAGAAATTAATGTCAAGGCAATTGCTGGCGGATATGAAGGCATTATGCTTAAAGATCCAGAAGCAGGTTACGAATGTAAACGTAGCGTAGCATGGTTGAAGCTAAAGCCGTTTATTGAAGTTAGTCTTACTGTAGTTGCCACTGAAGAAGGTACTGGTAAGAATATAGGTAAACTTGGTGCATTAGTTTGCGAAGGTGTAGATGATGGCAAAGACATTCGAGTCAATGTGGGCAGTGGACTTACAGACGAGCAACGGGATAGCTTCTGGCAGCTCAAGCGTGATTGTATTGGTATGGTGGCAGAAGTACGTGCCGATGCTGTGACACAAAATCAGGATGGCACTTACAGTTTGCGCTTTCCACGTTTCAAAGGATTCCGTGGTTTTGTGCCCGGTGAAAAGATTTGACAAACGTTATTAAGATCATTATAATGTTAACAACGACAACAACAATGTTGCTGTCGTTTAGTACTGTAAAGACTGATGATACATCTACACAATTATTTTGTGCTTATGGACAAATATTTGTAGAGTTTAATGAAGGTGATCATAAATGGGGAACACTTTGGCTAGACCGTAATGGCAGGCCGATGCCTTGTAAGGAAGGTCAGCCAGTTGTAGAAAATTATTTAAAGGGAAATTATAATGAATCCATTTAGAGATCAAGAAAAATTTATGCGAGCCTGCGACCAAACAGTTGGTGGCGAGTTTGACGAGGATCAATTTAATTTGTACGTTGGTTTGATTGAAGAAGAAGCAGGCGAACTTGCCGAAGCAATTGCCGCACATGACCAAGTAGAAACACTGGATGCTCTTATTGACATTTTGGTTGTTACCATTGGTGCTATTCATAGCATGGGCAGTGACGCTGAAGGTGCTTGGAAAGAAGTAATGAGTACAAACTTTGCCAAGATTGGCGAAGATGGCAAAGTACGTAAGCGTGAAGATGGCAAAGTATTGAAGCCAATTGGTTGGGTTCCGCCTAATCTAAAGCCGTTTGTTTAAGGAATAAAAATGAGATCACATTACTGGACTATTGGAAAATTTGCCGACTGGCTTCGTGGTACGCCCAAGCTCAAGTGTGGCACCTGCGAAGAATGGGATGCCTGGTACGCTGAAGCAGCCAAAGCACATCCTATTCGTTACTGGATTGCTGAGGAAGGTCTAGACCACCTTCAAAAATTTGTTTATTACATTCCGGACAAGCTAAATGACATACGCTATTATATTAACAATCGCTGGGTTAGTCACAGCCATGCTCTTACCGCACATCCTCGAGACATCAAACCGGGCGCTTGGAATGATGTGGGCAATCGCTTTCTTCCTTGTATGTTCAATGAGCTTGTGGACTTTGTGGAAATAGAACAAGCATGGCATCACTGTATTTGGAGTGATGATGCTAAGACTAAATTTGAAACTCCATGGTGGCGCAAGGGATGGCTACGCTGGCGCACATGGCGCAGTCCAGAAGCAGGTATGGAATATCTCAAGTGGGCCAGTGAACTCACTGTTGGAGAAGATATGGGTGCCGAGCCTGGTAGCAAAGGTTTTGGTGAACCTACATATCAAGCCAAATCTGCTAAAGAAATTATCGAGCTGTACACTTGGTGGACAGTGACCTATCGCAATCGTCCAGATGCATATGATGCAAGTGGATGGAGTGCGGCCTGCGAAGCCAGTCGTATTGCTAATGGCGGCAAGTTGAGTTTTAGTGGAGATAAAGATCCCGTGCTTAAAAAGGCCAGCGACAAAGCTCACAAGTTACTTCAAAAAATTGAAGCCGCTTATGAAGCAGAAGATGAAGCTATGATGATTCGTCTAATTAAAATTAGACAGAGCTTGTGGACATAAGTATAGGATGACTGATAAAACAATATGGCTTAAACAAGCTAAACAAATATTAGACCGTACGGGCCCGGGTATGTGTTTAGCCAAGTGGTTGCAGGTTACCTTACATTTGCAAAACGGACACACACATAGTTGTCATCATCCCAATACACACAAAATTCCTCTAGAAGAAATTCAACAGGATCCAAGTGCGCTTCACAATACTTCTTTTAAAAAATCACAACGTAAACTTATGATGACTGGCAGTAGGCCAGAAGAGTGTCACTTTTGTTGGAATGTTGAAGACAATGTACCCGAAGGCGCAGAGGTGTATAGTGATAGAATTTATAAAAGTACTGATGATTGGGCAGGTAAGGATCAATACTTTAATGTAATGTATGCTGGCTGGGAACAAAACATCAAGCCAACTTACTTAGAAGTTAGTTTTAGTCATGCGTGTAATTTTAAATGCTCGTATTGCAGTCCGCACATTTCAAGTAAATGGATGGAAGAAATTGAAAAGTTTGGTGGTTACCCAACTACTCTTCAATATAACAACCTAGAGCATACTCAACGTCAAGACAAGATGCCTATTCCAGTTAAGGAACATAATCCTTATGTTGAAGCATTTTGGAAGTGGTGGCCGGATATTTACCCTACACTCCATACCTTCCGTATCACCGGCGGCGAGCCGTTAATGAGCAAAGATACTTTTAAAGTACTTGACTACATTATTGAAAATCCTAATCCTAACTTAGAATTAGCAATGAATTCTAATTGTGTGTTACCTGATAAGTTGTTTGACAAGTTTCTTGAAAAGATTAAAATTATTCAAGACAACAAGTGTGTAAAGAGATTTACACTATTCACTAGTGCAGAAGCATATGGTAAGAAAGCAGAGTATATTCGCAACGGTATGGATTACGAAGTATGGCTTGATAACTGTCATAAGTACCTTACAGAAGTGCCTACAGCACATTTTAGTGTTATGTCAACTTACAATGCCCTATCAATCACATCATATACAGAATTTTTAAAAGATATTTTAATTATGAAGTTAAAGTATCATGGCGAAGGAAGATCAATCAGTGTTGATATCCCCTACTTAGATAATCCAAAGTGGATGAGTGTTAGGATATTGCCAACTGATTATATCCCAATGCTGTTAAAACAAGTTGAATATATGAAGTCCAATCACTGTGATGGCAGGGGATTTCAGGAATGGGAAATTGCTAAATTGGAACGCATACAATACTTGATCAAAGAAGATCCAGAACAAGTTTGGCTAAAAGATTTTGGACTATTCTTTGACGAACACGATAAACGTAGGGGTACCAATTTTTTGGAAACCTTTCCAGAATTAGCCAATTTGTATAATTACTGTAAAACAATAGTCTAATTGGTACTTGACAGCTATGTCGATCGGTGCTATAATATGTATATTGTTTAATAAACAGGAGTGAGAAATGGCAAAAGTAGCATCCAAAACCCGTGTAACTAAAAAGCAAGTTATTGCACATCGTACCCGTACAGTCAAAGACCATAGCCCAGTTTGGGAAGGTTGCGAAACTTGGGACGCAGACACATTCCACCGTTTCTTCAAACGTGCTATGGACTACTACCGTTTGGAAAGTGACATTAAAAGTTACAAGCCCGCTGTTGCCAAATGGATGGAAACTGTTGGCTGTACCCGAGCAGATGTTACAGCATTCAAGAAAGTTAAAGATAGCCGTGTTGGTACCACAATGGGTGCAGTGGCCTGCTGTTTGAATCGCGGTATGACTCCGCAACGTGCTGACTTTAATAGCGGCCGAGATTCAGCCGCTTGGTTACGAGCAGAGATTGTCAAAGTAATTGCGGCTGGTAAAGACGACATTGACGAAGTTGAAGCCAAAGCACTTGAAGCCGCAAAACCAGCGGTATATACTCCTTCAATTCAGGATCGTGTTCGCGAAGCCGCTTATAGAATGACCGAAGAGATTGAAGATGCTATCGAAGGTTTCCAGACTGATCCAGAATCTTTTGATCCCAAAGCATTTAAGATGCTTAACTTGCTCAAAGGCAAAGAAGTCAAAGCCGCCCACGCAAGAATCATTAAAGGATTCTACAACAGAGATCTAGCTGAACTGGAAGAGTTGGCATCCGGTAGTGCAGATGAACAGCTACGTGAGGGCTACAGCCACCGTAGTAAGAAGCAAATTAAGAACTTGATTGTGTTCTATCAAGAAATTATGAGTGCGTGTGATATGCTTGCCCAAGAAGCTAAGGTTAATCGTGCGCCACGTGCTAAGAAAGCTGTTCCAGCAGAGAAGTTAGTTGCTAAACTCAAGTACATGAAGACTAACGAGCCGTTGAAACTTGTGAGTATTAACCCAACTGACATTATTGGTGTTGGCGAACTGTGGATCTTTAACACTAAGACCCGTAAACTCGGCAAGTACGTTGCTAAAGAGTTTAACACATTGGGCGTAAAAGGTACTACGATTACTAACTTTGACGAGTTTAAGAGCATACAGAAGACTATACGTAAGCCTGAGGAAAAGCTCAAAGAGTTTAAAGCGGCTGGTAAAGTACAGTTACGCAAGTTCCTAGAAGATATTAATGCTACAGACACTAAAATGAATGGACGCATTAACGAAGAAACTATTCTACTCAGAGTGCAATAAACTAGCACTTTAATAGGGCCTTAGGGCCCTATTTTTTTGGCTTTAGGTTAAATCAGTTTAAGATAAATACTGCACAAGAGACCTATTATGAGCCAAATTTTTACTATCGAAAACGACAAAGTTGTTATTACTAAACTTGCATTAAGCAATTTAGAAGGCAACATTATCCATTACGGTCAGTTAGACCTTACAGGTCCTGTTAACGTTACGGGAACACTATCTGTAGACACTCTCAAAGTTAAGCACTTAGAAACAGAACTAGGTATTGATACTAAGTTTGGGGACTGGGCTGTTAATGACGAAGCAGATTTACTAGACAAAGGATTAAGTTGGACATGGGGCAAAGGTAGTGTACAACTTGGCTATCGTTCAGGTAATCGTTTATGGTCAAACAGTGACATTGATATTGAGCCAGAACATACATATAAAATTGATAACACTACCGTACTAAGTCAAACTGAACTAGGACCGCAAGTTACAAAAAGTCGGTTAAGAGAAGTTGGCATACTTAGAGACTTACGTGTAGCCGGAAATACCGCACTCGCCGAATTTGCATTTTTTGATCCGTCATTACAACGTGTTGGTATCAATACAGAAACTCCTAACGGCACGTTTGCTATTGTTGACAGCAACATAGAATTTGTTATTAACGCAACTAAAGATAATGCTCTACAACTTGGTACGTATACCAACAACGATTTTAATATCATTAGTGATAACACAACAAGAATCACAGTTAAGAACAACGGACATATAATAATTGGTAATGAACACACTAACAATGCGGTCGTTAAAATTTACGGAACATTGGAAGTAGAAACAATAGTAGCAGATACCCGTATTGATCGATTTAGTCCATTAGAATTTAAAACATCTAGAGATAGAGGCATATACGGACTAGGACTAACTTGGACCGGTACAGGCGGCATGCGCCAATTAATTATGCAAGCTGATCCGGATCGCCTATGGACAAGTGAAGACTTTGACCTAGCATCTGACAGAAGCTATTACATTGGTGGTGAACCAGTGTTGTCAGCGGTTGGCCTTGGAACGACAGTAACACGATCAAATTTATCTAAGTTAGGTACGCTAGACTCGTTAAGTGTTGATGGTGAAGCTACGTTCATGTCACGTATCAATGCTAGCCGTGCAGTGATCAATGCTAGAATTATTGAGTTTAATGACGGTGAAGATTTTAGCATTACAAATTCAAAAATAACCGCGGCCAATAAATTGTCTTTTGATGTTGCAGGTGATGAAACTTATTACGCAGATGCAAATGAAATTGCTATTGGTAATAAACAAAACAATCGCAGACCTATTAAAATGTTTGGACCTGTTGGTATTGGTATTAATAATCCAGACCCAAGTGTTGGACTAGCAGTCAATGGCGACATTAGTTTTGCCAATAAAAAATTTACTACCGGAACAGCCGCACCGTCAGTTGGTGCATTTAATACAGGTGACATTTGTTGGAATTCAAATCCACTATCAAGCGGATACATTGGCTGGGTTTGTCTCCAACCAGGCGAGCCAGGTACATGGGCACCGTTTGGCCTAATTGGACAATAAGTACTAATACTATAGTCGATAATACCCAAATAAATATTTGCTACAGAGCGAATATAATGGGACCAATTACTAAACAACTTTACAAACAAATTAAAGGATGGCGAATCTATTCAGTAATCGCGCCAGCAGTCTTCTGCGCGATATCAGCATTCCTGTATCTACACTACGGCACTATTTGGCAAATTATTTTTTTCACAGGTTTAATCATTTTGGGCGTAACTTGTATTAGCTGGTGGCACTGGAGTCTTTCAACTATGGTCACAATGTTGGCCATTATGAAAGATACCGATGATCATTTTGAAAAAGTTAATGAACAACTTACACAAATTTCAAAACGAATTGAACCTGGAACATTAAGAATAGTTACCAATACCATTGACAAAGATAAGTAAGAGTGTATAATTACTATATGCGGACTAAGACGCTCATCCCGCAATATAAACTCTGCGTGTCATTGCTTATTCAAGGAGAATACAATGGCAAAATTTTACTCAACAAAAACTTACGGTAACGACAGAGGCTTATCCTGCTGTTTTAGACAATGGCGTGCCACACACAGCCATTGTTCAACAATACATGGTTATTCAATTGGTATCAAATTAATTTTTGAATGCGATACACTGGATGACAAAAACTGGTGCATGGACTTTGGCGGACTCAAAGAATTCAAAGTATGGGCAGATCATATGTTTGACCATACTTTGGTAGTTGCTGAAGACGATCCTATGCTGGAATTTTTCAAACACATGAATGAAATGGTAGACATTGACAGTAAAGATCATCTGAGCAAACTACCACACGAACGTGGTGCCCTATGCGATCTGCGTATTGTGCCAGGTGTAGGATGTGAAATGTTTGCCAAGATGGCCTATGACAAGATGGCAGAGCTATTGGCATCTGGCGATATGCGTTATCCAATCAATCCAACAGCGAGAATCAAATCAGTTGAAGTATTTGAACACGGTGCTAATTCGGCTACATACGAAGGTTAAGCATTACTGGAGACTTTGGGCAAAAGCTCTAGGTGAAAAATCAGGCAGTTCGGACGTGGAAGCGGACCGAATTGCTTGCATTCGTACTGTAATTGTGTTAATATATGTTATCACAAACTTTTTTATAATCGCAGGCGTCATAAGGCATTGGTAATGGGCAAAATAGGCTTCGCATGTAAATGGATCGATCATGCCGATCAAGTAAATGGCATCAAGAAAGATGACGATGCCAAACAATACAACACTGGTACAACTACCATAAGTTGGTTAAATAGACAGTCAAAAGATGTAGCAGAGCAAAGGCTCTGGGACTTAATGGTCCAAAACATTTTGGCTACACAAAAACTAGTAGACCGTGTAGGAGAACTCAATGAAAATCTTAGGATGGTTCGCATTAGTAGCGACATTCTTCCTGCTTATACCCAGCCTGATTGGAGTTATTTTTGGCGCAGGCCTGACGTTGTTAGCTATCTCGAGCGCAATTTTATCCTTGTTGGCAATAGTGCTCGTGCAAGCGGTACCCGTCTTTCTATGCATCCTGGCCAGTTTGTTGTTCTTGCTAGTATTAACGAAGGCATTGTTGGGCGAAGCATAGAAGAATTTGAATATCATGCTGACATGGCTCGTTACATGGGCTACGGCAAGACATTCCAGGACTTTAAAATTAATGTACATATCAGTGGTAAACAAGGTCCTGATGGTATTCGTGAGTCTTATAAGAAACTAAGCAACGAAGCACGTAATTGTATTACTATTGAAAACGAAGAAAACTCATGGGGGTTAGATGATTGCCTCACTATTAGCGATATCGTTCCTATTGTGCTCGACATACACCATCATTGGATTCGCGAAGGGGAGTATCTCCTTTCGACAGACGATCGTGTTAAGCGTGTTGTGGATAGTTGGCGTGGTGTGCGCCCTACTATGCATTATTCAGTTAGTCGTGAAGATTACCTCGTGGAGCATGACAAACTTATCGCACCTGTTCACAGCCAACTACTTCTAGATGGCTATAAGAAACAAAAGCTGAGGGCACACAGCGACTTTTATTGGAATCAAAAAACAAACGAATGGGCAATAACTTTTCTAAACCAGTTCGACATAATGTGCGAAAGCAAGGGCAAAAACCTAGCCAGCATGGAACTGTACAATCAAGCCAAAAGCTATCTCGAGAACAACTAATACATCGGTTGGAAACTCTTAGGGAAGAGCTAGAAGAAAATCCTAATTTGAATGAACAGCGTCGAGCTCGTATTCAAGAGGACATGGCTCGTTACTCTGAGCAATTAAAACGGTTTGAATAAAAGGGCACAAGGCCCTTTTATTATTTTGCCGCTTTTGGAGTACGTGGCTTTTTAACCGCCGGTGATTTCTTAGCCGCTGGTTTTTTGGCTGGAGCAATAGATTCAACAACTGCTTGAGTAGCTTGTTCAGCTACCGGTGTAGGCGCAACTGCTTCTACCTTGTAAGGTACTTCTGCAACTGTTTCTACCGGTTTGCTACCAAATAGGTTTTTAATAAAATTAATCATGAATGATCTCCTTGTAGATTATTTATAATTAAATATACTACTATATTATATTATGACAAAAAATACCATTCCCTTAGTCGTTGTTAGTTGTTTGCGAGATATGCCAATGCTTGCATTGCAAGCTCATAGTATGCATCTGTACTATCAAGATTGGCTTCCAGAAGATCAAAGATTTGCTGATATTTTTATCATCGTGAATGAAGATACCGAAACTGATCAAAAAGAATGGCTAAAACAGTATCAAGGTATTGTGCAGGAATGGCACAGATGTTTTAATATAAAAATACTGTATAAGCACGAATTCCAAGCAAGTTGGCATTCATGGATACCTAGCAATAAAAATCCATGGGCTGTGGGCTGGGAAACCCAACAAATTTTAAAATTTGCCATTGCTGATTTTATTGATGCTCCTGGTTACTTAGTATTGGATAGCCAAAACTTTTTAGTCAGTTCTTGGTCAACCGATGTTTATCTATCTAAAGACGGACGCTTACCTTATAGGCCGGCTGAATTTAATATGCCTATATCAATTTGGAAAGAGTATTGTAATGAGTTAAACTTGTCTGTAGAGCCTAATGATAAAACTTTGAATATTTGTACTCCTATATTTTTTAATACAGAGCTTGTTAAGTCCTTACTACACACTAAATCTAGTTTATATGAGTTTGCTGAATGGTTTAAATCAGCATCAAAAATAAAAAGTGAATTTACTCTTTATCATCTATGGGCTGAAAAAACTGGAGGCCTTTTAAAATACCATTACGAAGCACCAAGTTGGGGTGGGTATATGCTAAGAGATAATCCAAACTTTGAAGCAGAATTCGATATGTTTATGAGTAAGATTAGACATTTACCAAGGCAAGCATGGGTATCTATAAATCATAGAGCTTGGGGTGATATGACTGATAACCAATATGAAATCCTAAAAACTAAACTTGACTCTATGTTTATGTATGGTGGACACTTTGACGATTACCGCAAAAATTATGTACACATTGTTTTCTAAATAAATATAGATATGTACAATTTTATTAGATATGTCAGCTTGAACGAGGGTAAAACACCCAAGACATTGGTTCACACCAAGTTACCCTATGCTAGGGATGATTTAGAACCTAGCATGAGTGAAAATACCATAGACTATCACTATGCCGAGCTGTATGGCGGGTATGTAAAACGCTTTAACAAAGGTGAAGGTGATGCTGACTTTAATGAAGCGGGTGCATTTTTACACAACATTTGGTTCACACAGTTTCAAAAACCCACAACCTCAAACGAACCTGATGGGTCAGCTGGCGAATTTATAAACAAACACTTTAAAACTTTTGACAAGTTTAAGGATGCATTTGCCAAAGAAGCCATGGCTATACAAGGCAGTGGTTGGGCATACCTAGCACGTAACGGCACAATTAAAACTATCAAAAATCACGAAATCAAACAGGATATTGTGTTGCTAGTAGACTGGTGGGAACATGCATGGGCATTGGATTATCAAGCAGATAAAAAAAGCTATCTGGCTAATCAATGGAAAATTATCAACTGGAATGTAATTAGTTCTCGAACCCAGCCAGTTTCTTTAACCTAGATAGCCAATCACTGTTATTATCGCCGCTGCCAGCGGCGATCTTGTCTAAGGTATCCCCTTTTTTCACAACGTAAGTAGATCCATTAGGTAGTTTAATTTTTTGCCCTGGATATATAACATTAATATCCTTAATCTCAGGATTCAATTGTTTTAGTTTCTGAGCGCCTGCACTACCTTTATAGCCTGAAAGATTACCGTTAACTTTCGGTAGTTGAGTAGGAGTTGGGGTAACTGCTGGTGGTTTAGGCGCTGGTGGTTTAGGCGCCGGTGTAATCGCTGATTTTACATTATCAATACCTTGACTTGCCGCGGCACTAACTTTATCAACGATGCCTTTAATTGTTGGTGTTGTGCCAACTGCAACAGCACCCGTTGGCCCTGGCACAATTTTTATAACCTCATCCTTTGGAGTCATCTTGTCAACTTCGTTGCGTAGGGCCGCAAGACCGCCGGGAGTGACTTTCATGCTCATCACATATGATTTTGCGGCTTGCTCTACAATTTTATAATCTCTACGATATTTGTAATATTCTTCTTTTGATCTAAAAAAACTATCTTTATCTGGACCAATGGCATTTCCGGTGGTGCCCATTGACACAGCATATATCATGAGATGTTCGTAGGAATCTCGGAACTCCCTAGTGTTATGCATTATGCGGGTGCTCACCATATTATCTCGAAGCGGTTGGGGTATCTTACTCATAATTTCAGGAGTTTCCCAAAGGATTCGAAACCCACGATGCCTGGCTTCATGTGCCAATGTGTCCAGGGCATCTGTTCTACGAGCATCAAAGGCTGGATCAAAATTCTTATGACTTACAGCAATGTCATAATCTTTTCTAATTGCCGTTCTTTCCTGTGCTCTTCCATCAAAGTCTGGCTTATTGGGATAGTCTCGAACATCAATATGGTTAGGATCCAGGTACATACCAGAAACTGGACCGAGTACATCAACTCCAGCGGCGTTTAGCACAACAATTCTTGCAGGACTTTGTAATCGTATATCTATTGGTCGGCTTCTTGGGCTAGGATCTCCCATCAGTCCCAAAAACACTATGGCATCTACACCTTGATATCCCCGTAGTTCTTCCTGGGCCATGGCCAGTGCAGTCATGCCTGCTCTGAATTTCTCCCAATCTATGTTAGCAGCTTGGCCATAATTTTCTTCGGATATGATTTCTTTAATTCTCATATAGTATTTATTTTAGAGTTGGTCTATTGTCTTAAGACTACTAACAGGCATATCCCAAACTTTTCTAGCTTCAACGCCTTTGCTCTGGGCAAATTTCTTAACGTCACAATCACCGCAACAATGATAGACATTGTTGTTTAATCGCTTAGGGTCCATGTTGCCCTTGTCACGCTTAAACACTCCCTGACAGCAATCACATCGAAATATCAATACCGTCTTTTTACGCATATAGGCGTGTGTTGTGCCGTATTTGCTGTTACGATAGTGCGGTGTATTAACAAATTCTGTTCCAATATACATAACTGTATTTACATTAAGATTATAAAATGGTATTGATAAATATCATATCGAGGGCAATCATGATCACTATATCCGAGTCAGCAAAAACAAAAATCAAGGACCTACTCTATGAAGAGGGTAATCCTAACCTAGCATTACGTACTTTTGTACAGGGAGGAGGTTGTAGCGGTTTTAGCTATGGCTTCACCTTTGATGAAGTAACAAACGAGGATGATTTTGAAGTTCCTCTAGATGAATTTAAGTTACTTGTAGATGCAATGAGTATGCAATATCTGCAGGGTGCAGAAATAGACTATAAAGAAGAACTTGCAGGCAGTTCTTTCACAATCACAAATCCCAACGCAAAATCAACATGCGGTTGCGGTTCTAGCTTCGGAGTTTAAAATAAATGTCAAAACAAATTATAGATATTGGTGTACAAGGTAATGACGGTACTGGCGACAGTATCCGTGAATCGTTCCGCAAAGTTAATGACAACTTCAACGAAATTTATGCAGTGTTTGGCATCGATGGTGCTATTAACTTTACAGATTTAAGTGATACACCAACAACATATAATGCCAACGATATTATCATGGGTAGCGTTGCAGGGGATAGACTAACAGCAAGAGAGTTAATAGGTGAAGGCGCAGTTACAATTAGAACTGACGATAATACTAAACTTATTTTTACTGTTGATCAAACTGGACTATCTGGAGATAATTCGCCTGCACTAGCAAACTACCTTAATGCTCAGGGATTGCAGATTGTTCGTTTAGCCGATCCTACTCAGCAGATTGCAGATAACTGGAACTTAGATAATCCTGGTTCTCAGACTACAGTTGGTCAACTTGCTATGACTCGTGCTTATGCCGATAACAATTACTTGCAAGTAAACAACGGCACAGTATCAAGTATTTTAAGATTACGAGACGAACCTACATTCCCTAATTACAGTGATGTAGACTACGATTCATCGCTGACCGGCAACTACTTGTCAACTGAAGCTGTACAGCGTAAGTTTGTAGTAAGTCGCAAAGGCGACACTATGTCTGGTAAATTGACATTAAGTGATCACCCAGCACCCTTACAAGGTTACGGAACACCGAATGGCGCAGGCGATTTACAAGCCGCTACTAAATTCTATGTGGATAACCAAGTGTTTTCCAGTGCAGTTAACCTGTTTGTGTCAACATCAACAGGTGACGATTTACAACAAAAAACTCCAGTAGGTAAAGAAGGCCGATTCTGGCAATATGCTTACAAGACCGTTGGAGCTGCCGCGCTGGCCGCTGAAAACTTAATCGAGCTTGCTAACCAAGAGCCTGGCCCTTACAGACAAAAATTAAGTTATACTGTTGGCCCGGACCAAACATTTAGTACAATTAACAATGTGACTTTAACTGACGGTAATATTGCAGTTGATGGATACCAAGATGCATTTGATTTACTACAATTAAACAGAGATTTTCTACAATCAGAAACAATTGCCTATATTAATAACAAGTATGTAAACATTTTTACATACGATCAAGCAAAGTATCAAGTTGATATAGAAAATATTTTAAAAGCAGTTGGTAATGACATTGTACTCGACACTACATTTAACAGTACTAGAGCTGGTGTGTTTTACTTTAACGGCACCGATGCCAATAACGAAATTCTAGGTACACAGTTAATACAAACTATTGAAGCTATTAAGTATGCTAAAAATGATATTCTTAGTTTTTCGTATGACAATGCCGCGACTAGTCTTTACATTGGACAAGTAATTGATGCTGTTTGCTTTGACTTAGTATTACAATCTAACTACCAAAGCATCCAAGCAGGTATCTATTTTAATGTAGCAGAAACTGATGTTAGTGCCGCACAGATGACACAAATTCTTATTGACCTTAAGAACAAGATTGTATTGTTAGGGCCAGTCGCTAGTCTTGGGGCAGCGGTAACATCTGTTGAAAATTGCATTAACAGTATTATCGTTATTATCAACGGTAACGATTTGCCGGAGCTACAATTTACAAGTCAACCAAGTACAACTATTGGACAAAATAGTGCTAGAGACTTACTACTTAACAACATTGACTTCTTACAAGCAGAAGCTGTTGCATTCTTAGGAGCAGAATATCCTAACTTAACATACAATCGAACTACTTGTAAACGTGACGTTCAATACATTGCATGGTCATTAATCTATGACATGATGTACGGCGGTAATAGTCAATCAGTGTATGCTGGTCTACGCTACTGGAACGGCACAGTACAGCAAATTGCCAACTACGAAGTTGCACCATTCATTTCAGTATTAACATATATAGACACGTTGATGGGTGACATTGTTCGAAGTGATAGTCCAGTAACTATCTATCAGCAAAGCGTAAAACAATATCGCAACGAAACATTTATTAACGGGTCAGTTGCAGAAGCATCCATTAGTCAAAACATTGGTTACTTACAAGATATTATTGCTGACTACACTACTGCACCGGTGATAGTACCGCCGTCATTTACTACTGCGGCAACTGGATTAAAAAATGCTAGAACTGCAATTTTAGCGCAAAAGAGTCTTTATCAAGACGAAGCAGTTGCGTATGTAACTAATAACTTCCCAGTTATTAACGACCCAGCAATTCTTACCAGCATCAGTGAAAAATTCCAAGTAGTTATTGACTTACTAACATTTGGTATTTCTTCAAGAGAAGTATCAATTATTGATGCTCCAAGTGGTACCAGTGACGGCTATGTAGATGCTAAAAATATTGCGTTACTTAATTTAGATTTTATTGCGGCAGAATCAGAGGCTTATCTGGTTGCAAATTATCCGTCATTTGTATCAGGTGGCAACTATAGTGCCAGCTTATTTAAGAACCAGATCAAAGACTGCGTTGAAGCAAGCGTGTACGATTTAATTTATAATGGCAATAGTGCTAGTCGTTATAAAGGCACAGATTTATTTACTACTGAGTATAACTATAGCGAAGTATTAGATGCTATAGCATTCGCTGGACAGTTATTAACTCTATATGTAATTCAAAATACTGCATTTATTCCGGTCCTTTCTTCAACACCGCAGATTATTGATGCTGTTTCATACCCAGATGCTGGAATTGCTAATACTAAATTAGGCCAAGGCTTTGGTATTATTTCAGTTATAGCAAATGGTGGTGAAGGCGCTACACTTGTAAATCCAGTATTAACCGGATACCCGTCATCATATGTAAGTGCTAGAAATATTATCAACTTAAATGCTCCAGCTGTTGCTATTAGAACAACTGACTTTTTAGATGTTACTTATACCGGTGGATTCAACTACGACGAAGCTCTCTGCTACAGAGATACTGGATTAATTATCGATGCAATGAGCATTGATATTATCACAGACGGAACATTCCAAAGTATTAATGCCGGTAAAAGCTATTACAGAAATGCCAGTGCTAGAGCAGTTGCTATTGGTTCACAATATACTGAAACATTAGATGCTATTAACTTTGTTAAAGGTGTTGCAGTACAAGTATTAAATCAAACAACTGCTAGTCGTTTCCAAACATTAGTGTTACAAACATTCAATAGCGGTAAAACTGCTAGTGCGGCAGCAATTGCAGACTTAGCAAATAACATGGACACACTAATTTCAATTATTGAAGGCGGTGTAGGTGTTGCACCAACTCCAACATTTGGTTCAGGTGTATGGAATGTACAAATTGATAACGGCGGTAACGGCGCTGTTGACCAAGGCCAAGTTGGCAATAACGATATTATACCTGCTAAAGTACTAGTGGGCATTGACTCTGCGGCATATGGTAGTATTGTAAAATATACTTCAGGTACTAGTGCAAGTGCAGATACTATACAAGTTCGATTAACTAAGCCTGGATTCTTTGCAATCGGTGAGCAAATTGAGTTTGGTGAGACTGTAAGAGATATTCACATTGTTATTCAGGTTGAAGCAGGTATCTACTATGAAGACTATCCCATCCGTGTGGCAGCAAACGTTTCTGTTCGCGGTGATGAATTCCGTAGAACAATTATTCGTCCAAGAGACCGTGTATCGCAATCTCCATGGAGAAAAGTATTCTTCTATCGTGACTCAATTATTGATGCCTTAGAAATTGGTCCTATCGGGTATGATGAAGATTATGCAACTAACTCAACAGTTACACTAGGTGGAACAACTAACAAAATTATTATTACACTCAGTGATGGTCAAGTACCAGCATCGTGGGTTGGTAAAATTTTGATGGACGATCGAACTGCTGTTGAAGCAACTGCGACTACTGTTATAACAAATAGAATTACAACAGCTACAACACATAATTTTGATATAGGTAATCCTGTTATATTTAGAGGAACATCATTTGGTGGGTTTGATGAAGGCGTAATTTATTATGTATTAGCAACTCCTACACCAACATCATTTACAATTAGTGCTAAACAAAATTCGTTAATACCAGTAACACTATCTACAGACACCGGCAGCATCCAAGTGATGCGAGCCGATCGACGTGGTAAAGCAATTGTTGACAGCGTGTCCGGCAACTTTATGAATTGTTCGGTTATCTACCCATTTGAGGCCGCAATAACATTGTCCGTGGGCGATTGGCATTTGTATGATCCGTTGAACTATGGTCGTCATTATTTGACTAATCCGTTAGATGTAACTAGTGAAGCTAAGAACAATAAAGCAATTGACGTATTCTTAACTAACGATGCTGTACGTATTAGTAATTTAACCATGCAGGGGCATGGTGGATTCTCTATGGTACTTGACCCAGAAGGTCAAATTAAAACTAAGTCACCATACGGGCAAGTTTGTTCAAGCTTCTCACAGTCAATCAACCGTAAGCGTTTTGCTGGTGGACAATTTGTTGACGGGTTTGCCGGTCGACTACGTGGTACGATTGTTGCTGTTGAATATGACGGCATTGAAAATTTTGATTTAACTAACCTAAATAATGGTACTGGATATACTCCGTTACTTGGTGCAAGTACCTATACTAATGTACCAATGTATGGATTGTCAGTTACGGCAACTAACACGTATGCAACAACTAATTTGATTAAATTAAGTGTTGCAAATACCGACCTAGTAGTCGGAAGCGGAATTACATTTACCGGGTCCGGTAATCTTGTAACAACCGGCGGTATTGAATCTGGAAAATTATATTTCATTGCTTCAATTAATAATCCAACTAATGACAGTATTACTATTAGCAAAACACAAGGTGGTGCTAATCTTGTATTAGCAACTGCAACTGGATCGCTTCCTGGTATTACTGGCGGACAAGGTGCCACTGCAGATATTACAGTTATCAACGGTGTTGTTACTAACGTTATTTCTAATACATCAGGAGAATACTACAAGGTTGGTGAATTTTTAAGCACATTATCTAGCAACCTTAGTGCTGTATTTACAGCAGACATTACTGATACTTCTGTCAGTATTACAAATGTAAGTAGCTTTACTAACTTACATGTTGGAGATCAAATAACAGGAACTGGTATTCCTGGCGGAACTACTATTACATTTATCAACCAGGCTTCAGCAACTATTACATTAAGTAATCAGGCAACTGCGACCAACATTGGTGTTACTGTAACATGCGGTGGAACCGGCTCTGGATTTAAAGTGCCCGTAAGAAACGTTAACGGTAAAGGACAAGTTATTACTGTCCAAGGTGCAGTAAATAGCGGTCTTGATATTCGACCACCACAACCTCCATGCGCATTCTTTGTTCAGGGTGTTCGTTACCAAATTAACGATGTTACCTACTTTAATGCTAGTACCGCAATAGTTAAATTAAAACTTGATACCGCAACACCATACAATGCCGCAGGCTTGTATGACAATGCAACTTGTTCACGTGACGTCGGATTAATATTAGATGCAGTTACATATGACTTAGCAATTGGTTCTAACTACCAAACTGTTAAGGCTGGTACTTCTTATCAACGTGCTACTTCTGCGGTAGTTATTACTTCACAAAAAACTCAAACAGTTGCAGGTCTTAACTATGCGAAAGATAGCGTATTAGCCACTATACCGGGCAGTATATATTCTGCTTCTAGAAGTGCTATTGCTAACAATATGGCAATTATTAATACTATTATTGAGCAAGGATTAACAGCGGCTCCTACAATTACATATCCAACGTCTGTAAATACAACCGCAGAAGCTGTTAAAGTTAAAAATAATATTATAGCCAATAGAAGTTTTATTCAAGCTGAAATTGTTGCTTATATTGCGGCCACTTATAACTTAAAAGGTTATCCAGATTATAACTCAGTAAAATCTGCACGTGACTTTGGTTTCATTGTTGATGCAATGGTATATGACATTATGTACGGTGGCAATTCGATGTCATATGATATTGCAGAATCGTTCTACTCAAAATTAACAGGCATTAGTTACATTTCAACAGTTAAAGATCTTTATATATCGGGCATATCTCGATTAGTAACGATCATGCAACAAATTGTTATTAACGATCCAGTAACTAAATCAAATGGTAACGTATCGTTGCAGAACGTTAGTTTACCTGTGATTACAAACTCAGATGTTGAATATACTAAGATTGCAACCTTACTTGAATTTGTAACAGATTACATCGCTGACGGCGACGATGATGGTTCAATTACTGTAAGAACAAATCCATCTATTATTGGATTAGATTCAACCCTATTAGCCGCAAGAATTGCAATACTAAATGCAAAGACTACTATTCAGTCTGGAACAATTGGTTACTTAAATGACGGTGGTGGGTTAATAATTAACATTGAAATGGGCGGTAACAAGTCAATGTTGGCCAACGACTTTGCCATGATTAACGACTTAGGTTATGCGATTGTTTGTTATAACGGTGGTGTATCAGAACAAGTTTCAACATTTACATACTACTGTCATACCCACTACTGGGCGGCAAACGGTGGACAAATTCGTTCTGTCGCTGGATCAAACGCACACGGTACCTATGGACTACGTGCTACGGGATTTGATGTAACTGAAAAACCAGATGCTGTTACCTTAGCATATGACATGGCACAAGTTGTTCGAATTTATAAGTCAGGTCAGTTTGCTAGTGAGATGACTCCTACTGTCAATAAGCAAGCATTAGCTGTGTTTGTATACGGATACTCTTACACACCATTTAATACCAGTGAATTAGAAATTGATCATTCGATGGCTGGCGGCACCATTACTCGTTATGAAGTAAGTTCAATTGAACATACAGTTGTTACAATTGACGGACAAAACATTCTTAAGTTAAATTTAAGTTCAGCTGGTAGTAACGGTACATCAAGTACTGGACTTTCTTATGCATTATATGACGGACAACAAGCAACATTACGTTCATTACAAAATATTAAATTTAATGACATCGATAATGTAAACCCAACTCGTCCGTCAACTGCTTTACAATATAACGACAACTTAGCAGACATTTATCGTATCCTTGCTTATAACTTAAACGAATCAACTGGTGAACTATTACCTAATAACGTTGCAGTTTTAGGTAGTGATGCGTCATTTAACTATTATAAGTTTACAACTGACTTAACATACATTGGTAATGTAGATTATGATCAAGCATTAGTTGTAACCGGTGTAAGCGGTGACGGCACTTATGTTACTATTACGTTTGCTAATCAAGGATCAGCACCATACGTAGTTGGAGATTTTATTGCTGTTACAGATGTATTAAACGATGGAGTTAATACTGGACTGTATAATGGGCAATATAGAATTACAGGCTGTACAGCAACTTCTGTAATATTTGCAAGTGCTGTGACTGCAACATATGATTACAACGGGTACGTAAGTACTAAAACACAAGGCTCACAAGTTGGTGATAACAAAATTGCTGTATTAGAAATTAGCCAACAAACGGTTATTAACCAAATTAACAAAGGTACGTATATATTTGGATGGCACGGTCGTACACATCGTGTAACAAGTTATACAGTTCCATTAAAAATTGCACAGGGTAATTTCTTAACATGGACCAGTGGAACTAGAACTCTTACAGTCAACGGTGTAGCAGGCGATATTGAGATTGGTGACATTCTTACTGGAACAGGTTTTCCAACAGATGGAAGTGTAACAGTTGAAAGCATTACTGTACCAGTTGGTGCAAGTACTACTTACACTATTGTTGTTAATACAGCGACTGGTGTTGGATCACCAACTGGCACTATTGTTTTTGGTATTGCTAGAAATGGTTGGTTGAATATTGATACTAATCCAATTACTAACCTAGTTGGTGACGGCACAACAATCCCAGCATTGGCATACGCAAGTAAGAATGTACCTGCTACCGGTCTTAAATTTGTCACATACAATGTGGCATGGACTCCTAACACTTTACCAATTGTTGATAACTGGTACAAGTTAACAGGTCAGTCGGCATTGGCATATAATTACAGCCACCAGGTTTCAAATTCAACTAGTCAAACAGTTATTAATGTTGACGATGTAACTGGATTAACAGCAGGTATGATTGTAACCAGCGTAAGCGGTGGCGCAGTAATACCAGCAGGTACAATTATTCAAAGTGTTGACAGTATTAAAAATTCGTTTATAGTAAGCCCAGCATGTTGGGTACCGGCTGGTGCTCTTGTAAGTTCAACTATTGTTGCAACTGTTTCAAGCATTACAATTACTAATGCTGGCAGCGGATACTCTACACCTCCGGTATTAACATTCGTAGGTGGTGATCCGACAGTACAAGCTCTTGCAACATGTACCGTATCAAACGGAAGTATTGAAAAAGTTACACTAGTAAGTCCAGGTTACGGATATCAAAGTCTTCCAACTATTACCGTAAGTACCGGTAACGCAGTGTTTACTCCGGTACTAACATCTAGTCCAACAGTTACAACAACTGCCACTGCTGGTGTTAGTACAAACCAAATTACAGTAGCATACTCAAGTGATCCTGGAACATTTGTTGAAGAAGATAAAGCTGTTATCTACGGTACAATCAATAATGGAGCATCAGGTGCTGGTACAACATTAACTATCAATACGTTAACATCAGGTATTATTAGAGTTGGTATGACTATCATCGGTGACGATATAGTTGCTGACACTATAGTAACTGCATTTATTGGTGGTACTGGTGGTATTGGTACATATACCGTTAATAACTCACAGTTAATTACTGCCAAGACTATGACTGCTAAGGTTGTTGTTAGCGGATTTACAAGCAAAACAGGGCCGGCAATTGTTGTTGGTAGTATCACAGGAACAACGTTAACCGTGGCCGCAACTTCTGGCACACTGGCTATTGGTCAAAAGATTAGCGGTACTGGTTTAAGTGACAACACTTACATCACTGCTGGTAGCGCATTAAGCTGGACAGTTAGCGTAAGTCAAACTGTTGGTGCTGGTACAACTATTACAGCAGGATACTCAGTAGTATTACCGTTTGCTACTCAAGCAGTTGCACCAACGGCTAGCAAGTGGTATCAAATTACAAACAGCAACAATCCATTATACAACGGACTTTACTATGCTGTTGCAAGTACTGATTCAAGTATTACACTTGCATATGATAACGATCCAGGCACATGGAATCCAGCTATTACAATTAGTAGCTGGGTCAGCAAGTCAGGGTCGGGGCCGTACTTAGTAACTTACGCTATTCCAAGTCAACCTCAAATACCAGTGGCTGGTACTTATTGGACAGTAACTGGTAATGCTACAAGTACATACAATGGCACATTTATAGTATCAAGTGCAATTGCAACGGAAATAGTATTATCATATCCAACTGACCCTGGATCGTACGGCATCAATACTACAACATTAACTCCTGTTGTTAACATTGCAAAACAACTAATGAGTGCTACAAGCTCTAGCTTGGGAATTAGTAAACCGTTTAGTACTGCGGCGGCCGCAACATTACGTTTAGGTTATCCGTCGGGAGCGTCAGCACAGATTACTACACGTATTAGTACTTGTCGTGCAACTGGACATGACTTCTTAGACATCGGTACTGGTAGTTACTCAACTACTAACTATCCAGTTCAAATTTACGGTAACCCAACACAAAGTAAACAACAAGCCAATGAAGTTTATGAAGAAGGTGTTGGACGTGTATTCTATGTAACGTCAGACCAGAACGGTATCTTCCGTGTAGGTCGATTCTTTACAGTTGACCAAGGTACTGGTACAGTTACATTCTCAGCGTCAATTGCGTTGAGTAACCTAGACGGTATTGGATTTAAACGTGGTGTTGTTGTTAGTGAATTCTCAACAGATGCATCAATGACCAACAACGCACCTGAAGTTGTTCCAGTACAATCAGCGGTTCGTGGATATATCGACAAGCGACTAGGTCTTGATCACGGGGGTGGCCCGGTTGCATTGAGTAACTTGATTGGCCCGGGATATATGTCTCTTAATGGTGCATTGACCATGAAGGGTAACATGAACATGGGTACGTTTGCTATTACAAACGTGGCAACTCCATTGGTAACTGACGCTGGTACAAATGCCGCTAACAAACAATATGTTGATATTGCAGTTGCAGAATTTGATCAGTTTGAGGAATTACGTGACGTTAAATGGACAAGCCTAGCAGAAGGAAATATTCCAATTTACGACCAAAGTACAGTTTACCCTGTAATTGGTGGATTGGGTAATGGTACTAACATTACTATTAACTTTACTAACACATTGGGTAATACACCGTACGAAATCGGTTCAATTATTGTGGTCAGTGGAATTTTACCCAACACATATAATGGCACATACATTGTAACCAACAGTACAAGTAACTCAGTAAGTTATGAAAGTGTTGTAACTACACCATATGCAAGTGGTGGAAGTATTGTTGCTAACAAGTGGCGCAACATTAGTTTACCAGATAACTCTGTAACTAGTGATGTATTATTAGCATACAACGGCACAACCGGTGTAATTACATCAGCTATCCAAGCTAACAAGATTGTTAACTCAATGGTTAGCCCAACAGCGGCTATCCTGCAAAGCAAGTTGTCAATGAAGGCGGCAACTACAAGAACTAATAGTTCAAGTCTTGCACAAGCTGATTTAGGACTTGCGGCATTTAAGAATACTGAATTTAATTCAGCTGGTATTACTAACAGTGATACTACTATTGGTGGTTGGATTAGTCTTAAAGATGCAACAGATGCGGCAACTGGTATTGCTTACACTAAACTAGCTTGGCAAAGTCAAGGTACTGTGTTAGGTCGTGCTAAGACAGCAGGCACTGGTGCAGTGGGTGAGATTGCATTTGGCGACATTGTACGTGACGGTGATGGTATTAAGAATGCACCGTTTGGTGGCAGTGGCGCAATGGTCAACGTATACGATGGCGTAAGCACAGCTAACAACGTTTATAGTATTTTAGGTATTACTACTATTGGTACAGCAAGTCAGTTGGTTAAAACTGATCCAAGCGGCAACGTATTAATTAACGCTGGATATATTAATGCAATATCATTAAGATTAAGCACTAACAAAGTGATGGATGTTAACACTGGTACAAACAGTGTTCAGTTCTACACTCCGGGACAATACAACTGGGCAAGTGCTACTGGTACTTCTGTATTGAATACCACTGTTTCTATTAGTGGTCTAGCACTAGACGTTACTGGCACTACACTAAAAACTACAACACTAACGACTGGTGCAGTAGGTACTGCTGGTACTATAACTGGTAACTGGTCAATGAGCGGTACTAGTAACTTAACACTGGGTTCAGGTACTATTGATGCAAGTGGTGGTACATTAAAATCTGCAACACTGACAACTGGTGCAGATACTACTACTGGTACAATCCAAGGTTACTGGTCATTAACTGGTGCAAGTCGACTACAAGCTACATACGCTGACTTGGCAGAATTCTACGAAGGTGATAAAGAATACAAGCCAGGTACCGTTGTTGTGTTTGGTGGCGACAAAGAAGTTACAACCACAAGCAACATGAACGATACACGTCTAGCTGGTGTAGTAACAACTGATCCAGCTTACGTAATGAACAGTGAACAGAAAGGTATTAAAGTATGTATTGCACTAGCAGGTAGGGTGCCGTGTTGGGTAGTTGGTCGGGTTAAGAAAGGTGATATGCTAACAACTGCATCAACATATGGTTGCGCAGTTAAAGCAAACACACCAACACTTGGATCGATTGTTGGTAAGGCTTTAGAAGATAAAGACTTTAGCGAAGCTGGCGTAATCCAAATTGCTGTAGGGAGAGCATAATGTCTAAACAAACTATATTCCTTGGCCAGACAGCAAATGACCGCACAGGTGATCCGTTACGTGTTGCGTTTGATAAAGTTAATCAAAATTTCACTGAAATCTATACATTAGATTCTGCTAAGATTTCTCTAGCATCTCTTAAAACTGTGGCGGCAGCATCGACAGATTTTGCAGACTTCAAAACTAGAATTGCAGCCCTATAACGTTTTAAGGACTATTAAAAATGGCAACGCAAATAAAATTAAGAAGAGATACTGCCGCAAACTGGCTACTGGAAGATCCAGTATTAGGAACAGGCGAGCCGGGATTTGAATTAACCACTGGTAAGTTAAAGATCGGTGACGGCACTAGTCTTTGGTCAGCATTAGATTACATTGTAGCTGAACCGGATGGCAGTATTGATCTTGGCGCAGTTGATAAAAACTTACTACCAGCTACTGATAATACTTACGATTTAGGTAGTCCGGCAAAACGTTGGCGACATCTATTTGCGACAGGTAGTAGCGTGTATATTGGTGATATTAAATTATCTAACTCATCAGGTACACTGGTTGTACAACAAGTTACCAACGCTGGACTAATTAACGAAGCTCCTGTTGCTGGGCCCGGAACAGTTACTACAGATAGAATTAGCAACGGCATACATTCATTTAGCATTAACGCAAGTGGCGTATTACAATTAGATGGTGCGCCGTACTTAGGTGGCGATACTGCATTACCAACAAATACATTAGGTTACTTGTACAACGATGGTACTGGTACACTTACGTGGGCTAGTGGAGCGGGAGGCGCTGGTGGTGGAACTAGTGATAGATTAACCAACGGAGCCTACGAAGTTATACTTGAAGCAACAGGCGCATTAACATTCCCTAACGGTGTTCTTAAGATTGCCGGTAATACAATTAGCAATTATGTTGCCGGTGATGATAGCGGCAGCGGAAGTCAACTTGAAGTGGCTCCGACCAAGACAGTTATCACAAACGGAGTTACTAATAGTCTAGGAGGTAGCCCGTCACTAACAGGTCAATCTCTATTTGAAGTTGGCTCTAACGGAATTCTCAGCTCCTTCCAAGTTATCAATACATTAGGTGAGGGTGAGTCAACACTGACCAGTGAATACCTAACTGAATTAGACAACAATAGCTTTAAGATCGGACAAAGAATTACTAATGATCTAGGTGACGGTAGCGAACCTCTTGTAGCATTTAATGGATGGACCTTTGGCATAGAAGAAGACAACATTACTCTGGCAATGACATTCCCCAACACAGCCTTACAAAGAGACACTGGCACAGTGACATGTGCGGGCAACGCCAGTACTGTGGTTTACACAGCGTCAGGTCAATATCAACACACTATAAGATTATTGATACAGGTTGAAGGTAATGAAGGTGCACCAGTGGGATGGGACACACAAGCATGTGAAATGATCATAGCCAAAAGTTGGAGAGCCAATGACGTAGCCGCAACAGTGTATGGCATTGTACATACCAGTGTGGCACCGTTGGCAACATTCTCAGCAGAGTGGAACGCACTGACCAGCAGAGTAGAAGTACTGTGCGCCACGCCCAGTGCCAACTCAGTATACGTTAGAACGTTTGCAACAGAAATTTACACAGCAGATTAAGGAATAATATAAAATGGCAAACAAACCTTTCGCAATACAGGGCGCTGACCTAACACTAGGCGGCGTGAATTTATCAGCAGGTACAACTGGTGTTGTTATTCCTGGCGTTACACAAGCGGTCAACTTCCGTGTGAAAGAAGTTGATGAGATGCCTAACATTGGAGGTCAAGACCTTGGCAGTGACGAAACTGCTGTTACTGTGATTGACAACGCTGAATACTTGTATCTTGTTGATGACGGCGACTCTCCAAGTGCTGATTATGTTGCAGCCACTTACAGTGTTGATGAACTAGACGAACTTGGCAACATTAAAGAAATTGATGTTG
>Ga0209354_10000019_pt1 | contig 80299 bp, 96 predicted proteins | sample LauGreSpBDMM15DD_2_FD_187562 | JGI IMG/M metagenome (GOLD analysis project Ga0209354, IMG submission 187562) | Freshwater lake microbial communities from Lake Michigan, USA - Sp13.BD.MM15.DD (SPAdes) (version 2) | ecosystem: Environmental > Aquatic > Freshwater > Lake | place: Lake Michigan...
CGTCTAAACTCCATGAATTTTTACGTGCAATAACCTCTGGCTGTCTGCCATAGAAAGTTTCGCATATAAAGGGGCGATTAATTTTTAACATATAAAATATTTATACAACTTAAGGCGATTATAAATTATCTCTTAAAGATTTATTTGATTTAATTGCAGCATTTAAAACAGATAAAGTTATACCTTGCTCTTCTGCAAATTTGGATAATGCTGCAGTATCTTTAGGAAAACACATTCCACCGAATCCCATTTTACCATCGGGCCCTGGTACTTGCATATGGCTTGTGCCAATTCGTCTATCTGTTTTAACCAAACCCATTACAGCATTAAAATCGCAATTATTTTTATTTGCTAATGCAAATATCTCATTCATAAATAAAACTTTTGTCGCAAGAAAAGTATTGATAGTATACTTTGCCAATGCCGCTTCACCGATAGTACAATATGCAACAACATTAAGACACGGTTGACCTAAACGAATTAGTCGCTCTGCTTCTCTTTGATATGCAGGTATGTTGCCACCGACAAACGCAAATTGTCCATTTACATAATCTTCTTCTGCTTTTGCTTCAGTTAAAAACTCTGGCGAATGTACTAGGTTAGGATATTCTTTGCCCAATTTAGTATATACATCAATAGGTGCCGTAGATTTACTAATGATTACGCCTTTGTAATCTTTTAGTTTTTCTAATACAGATAACAAAATACTAGTATCGCATTTGCCATCTGCACTTTGAGGTGTGGGTGTACAAACGAACACTCCATCACATTCAAACAAATCATCATATGTATGCGTTCCTTTTTCAGGATCGCTATCTACAATGTATATTTCTGCACTAGGCGCTGTAGATTTTGCAATTGCTCCACCTACAATACCTTTACCTATAATGCCCACCTTGGGTGGAGTCCATGCGTCTCTCATCTTAACCTAATCCTTATAATTTTAAAGGCACTGCTGCCCGCCTGATACATAATTGATCAATGGGCAGCAAGCCCTCTAAATTAGAACGGTGCTTCAGCAAGTTCTTTGATCTCTTCGATTTCGAGATCATCATCAACTACAGGTTTAGCAATTTTTGCGATCTTTGCTTTAGTTTGTGCAACTGCCTTAACCGGCGTTGCTTTAACTTTTGCCACCTTAGCTGGTGCACCCTCTTTCTTAGCCATCGTTTCGATGATAAGTTCTGTGTAGGGAACAAAAACTCCGCCTACCGCTAGAAGATGCTGACAAGCCTCAGCCTTTGTCATTGCCTTGGGCAATTCAATAAGCTCAACCAAAGAGGTGTGTGTACCTTTAGACAAAATCTTAGTACGAGTAACAATGTCGTTTGCGAAACGAACCTTGGTAACACCGAAGTGAGTAGAAACACCTGCAACTGTAAATTTAGACATAATCAATCCTTAAATAATATAAATGAAATCACCAAGAACAACCGTTCTCATAGTCTATTATATAGCCTTTCGCTACACCTGTCAAGCATAAAGTTTGCGATGTTGTTCTTTCACAACACCGTTTTAACCTTATTGACATGCTTACAAGTCCTTCGGAATTGGAAACCGACGCAATCGCAAGTAACAAATCCTTCGAACGAAATAACATTGTATGTCTTTCCGTTTGATTTTGATTTGACTTTGAACAATCGTTCAAGGCTTCTTTTATCCGAAAACTCATGGCCAACAATAAGTTTTTTGTGGATATGAGAAACGGGATACATTGGGTTACCGGTATGAACAGACACATAGTCCATATCTAACCACTTTGGATTAGGTACAACTTTACCCTCAAAGGTATTGATGTCGAACTCTTGTCCAAGTATGTTAGATCGCCATTTTGTAGTAATTGCTACAGATGACCCTATTGAAAAATTCATATCGATTTCCTCATTGTTTCTTTATTATAATGCCTTTTGGATCAGTTGTCAAGCTTTTTTTAATCTTTTCAGCCAAAATAATACCCCAGATTATGGGGTATTAACAGATTAATAATTATTATTTATCTTTTGATTTTCGAACTTCTGCATCGTCGGTTATTTCTATTATTCCATTATCCTCAAAAAAGCCAACTGTATCAGATATTCCTTTTTGATATCCATATGCTTTACACGCAAAGCAGGCAAGTAACATTAAAACAATTTGAATAATATCATATAAAGTAAAGGTAACTTGTTCCATTACTACTCCTTATAATTAAGATTGAATTACATGATTAAGTCTCTCACTCATCCAATTCATCGTCTGTTTCATACACGAACCAATCTTGTTGTTTCTGTCTAAGATTTTTAAACTGATCGTGTTCTATTAAAAATTTTGCAACTAGACTATTCTCTAAACCATATGCCTCAATTTCCCAAGGCTGGTCCCAGTAAGAATGATCTTCTTGGTATGTTTCCCCTCTCCAAATAGTTACATAGTTTCGCCTTAAATATCTATCCTTCATCTCGCCCGTTGCCCATTGTTTTAAATGAACCATTTCGTGAGCAAGAACAGTGAACATATGTATTTTCTTTTTTGTTCTGCCAATGTCTATATTAAAACATCTAGGAGATACTAACGTATCTTCATCCATCTCGCAGAATCCACCGGCGTTGATTTTTCCTCTTTCTCTTATTCTAACTTTTACAGTTATATTTTTAGACAATTGTGGTGACAGTAATTTATCAGCATAGGAATTTGCTGCTAACTTTAGCATCTTTGTTAGTTGAATATCTTTAGCTCCTCTTACACTAACTATCATATCATTACCTTCCTGATAATTTACAATATTATTTATGTTACTTTGTTTCTAATATTGATTTCAAAAATGCTTGTTTTTTAATTTCTGCAATGGTCGCATCCCGCATACCACCTTCTACTCTAGTAGTTTTTTGTGCTTTTGGAAACATATCAAGAATATTCATAGGTACGGGAGAATCAATTTCTACAATTTCTGGCAATGGTTTATTTTTTAATCTTGTAGATGATAAAAGAGTGCCTGATAGTTTTTGCATTTTTATACCCTTATTTTAGAAAAATCTCTTGTTGCTTTTTCAAATGATTTCCTGGGTGTGTTCGACGACGCCCACTTTGGTTGTTCTTCTTTCATTCCCGAATCCATGATATTTTTCTGAGCAGTTTGTTCCAAATCATATAACTTCATCTTTGCTCTATCTACACCAATAACGAATCGCTTATACAATGTGGGATCATTATATCTATTCTTCAATTGCTTAACCATGATCTGATTCATTTGCTCTAGTTCTTCAGTTGAAATCAAAGCAAACATAAAGTCAACAGTTGCAGGCAAACCAAACGACTCAGAGGTATCTGTTAGTTCAACATCTGTGTTTCCATAACCACTACGAGTTGTCTGTGTTGCTGACAGAATAGGAACATTTTCTTCAACCGCCAACCCACGAAGTTCTTCAGCAATAGATTTAATTAACGTATAAGAATTAATATTTGATCCTGCTTTGAATCTAGAACTTGCACAAATGTTTAAGTAATCAATAATAATGATATCTGGCTTAAATTGTTTCTTAAGTTGTAGTTCATTTAACAATGCCTTAAAGTGCCCAGTGTGTGCACCAGTTGTAGGATACTCTTTAATAATTAAAGTGCCTTCAGTCTTACCCCTGATCTTTTCAATCCTGCTATCAAAAATTGCTTTGGGCAAATCTTTAAGCTGATCCATAGTGATGTTCATCAAATTGGCATCAATACGTTCTGCAATTCTTTCTTCAGCCATCTCTAAAGTAATATACAAAACATTTTTGTTCTGTGCCAAAACAGATGCCGCAACGTGACACATAAACAAAGACTTACCAACACCTGTACCTGCAAGACAAACATTCAATGTCTTATTAGGCATACCGCCATTTGTAATCTTGTTAAAATAATCCAAGTCAAAAGGAACTCTTGTTTCTACCCTGTGATAGTATTCGTATCGCTTATCTGCACTATCAATGTAATCATGACCAACATTGTTGTCAAAACACACTCCTAGTGCATCCTGCAATAATTGCGGAATACCGTCTTCAGACTTTCCCTTGTCTCTACCATCAATGATAGCAATCGATGAAAGAATCGCATTGTAAATTGCTTTGTCTTTACAGAACTTTTCAGTTTCTTTATACAGCCAATCTTTATTGTGTTCCGTAGGATCTAAGTTGTGAATTGCTTCTACAACTTCTTTGTATTGATCCTCGCTCAAGGATTTGTCGTTTTGTGCTGCAATCGTCAGTGCATCTTTACTCGGAATAGAATTGTATTCGTCAATAAAGCTTTTAATTTTATCATACAGAATTTTATCTGTGTTGTCTAAAAAATAATCCCGCTTTAAGAACGGGATTACTTTTCTCATGAATACATCGTCATTCGCTAGATTCTGTAGAATTACGTTTTCGATTTTCGAAGTCATTAAGTGCTTTCTCTATAATATCCATTATAACCAAATTCAATGTCTTATCGAATTCGGGGCCTTCGATATCTTCGGCCTTTTTACCTTCGGGTGCTTGAAACACAGTGTAGTCCAAAACTAATTGCTCCGACGCATCCTTCATATCAAAATCATTGAAGGCGATTGCTGTTCCTACGAACTCACCTTCAAGAATTTTTACGCCCCAAAGAGCGTTATCTTTATCGTTAATTACCCAGGGCTCATACTTCACTAGCATTCTCAAACTCCTCCGCAATTGAAACTTGGTCCATATCGTTTATCATCATATCATTGCTTGCCATCTTATAGCGGCCTTCAATAAACTCTTTAAACTCTTTAGAAGTTATTATAGGCAACCAAAAGTCTTTAGTGTATGTGTCTTTCAAACGAACTTTTTGTTCTTGACCCTTTTTAGAGTACCAACCATTAGATGGCTTAACAACAAATCCACCTTCAAGTGCAACATCTAATAGACCAGACCAAGTACTAATACCACCTTCAAATGTTACTTCAACAGGGATCTTAGACTTCTCACGAACAAATCTAGACTTCTCAACATTAATGATAAAGTTATAGCCAATGATATCTGTACCGTCTTTTTCTTGTTGACGACCAATAATAAAGATATTGTCTGCAGAATAATAAATGCCTGTGCCGCCAGACACAATCTGTTTAGGGAACAATCCCATTTCAGAATAGGTATGATTAACAACAATCATCGGAATGTCTTTGATTGTTAAGTGAGGCGTTACCATTCTAAACAAAGATTTCATCTGTTTAGCACGAGTCATATCTGCAACAGACTTGCCTTCAAGTGCATCGTCAACTTCTTTCTTAGAAGCTAAATTACCTACAGAGTCAATAATGATAATAACATGGTCACCGCGCTCAATGTTATTGATCTGAGACATAGCATCAAATTTTAATTGCTCTATGTCCGTGATGGGAGTATGGAGTACTCGATTGGTATCGATCCCGAAAGAATCAAAATAAGACTGAGGACTACCAAACTCAGAGTCATAGAATAAAACAATAGCATCTTCATATTTGTCCAGATAAGACTTCGCCAATAACAACGAGAACGCTGTTTTAAAATGTTTAGACGGGCCGGCAAAGACAGTAAGCCCAGGTGTCAAACCACCTTCTAAACTACCCGAAAGGGCAACATTAATCATCGGAACGGTTGTCTGAATCATGTCCTTTTTATTAAAGAACTTTGATTTATTAAGAACTTCCGTTTCTTTGATTGTAGAATTCTTTTTCAATTTGTCAAGTAAAGACATTGTATCTCCTTAAGTAATTTAATTATTATAATATAAACATAACAAAAAGTCAATAGTTATTTGCACCAACTTTGTTTTGCATCGCCATAATATTCACGAGCAAAACCATTTTTAATTAATTCGCTTCTTAAACTTACACCGTTTAAAATGAGATCGCCCAATACACGACCGCCGAATTTATCCCAACCATATAGAATGACTTGTCTTTGCTGGCTGGCGCTAATGAGACCTTTAGTGAAAACGGAAGCGGCTTCACCTCGTTGTTTTTCGCTGTCGCATTGACCTCTAAATCCTTTTTCCGGAGTATCGACGCCGTAGACTCGTACCGCAAGTTCGGGTTTAAGTGGTTTAGGTAGAAAGGGTGCGGCGATAACAACTGTATCGCCATCCGTTACTCTTAAAATATTTGCGTCATATGTAACGCCTTGTGGTGTTTTTTGTGCATAAGCTAAAGATGCACAAAATATAAATGTGAGTGTTAGTAATAATTTTTTCATCCGAATAATCCTTCTAAAGTTGCTTGCGGTTTTGACGACCAACCAATACCATTTAAAATTGTGTTCATGGGTTCCAAGAATGATTTCTCAAACATTGTTTCATAATCAGCATATTTTAATAAATCAAATTCCACAGGGATAACACTAGTGAAAGCTATACAGTTTTCGCCGATAGTATTTGGTTCTTTTAAATAAATGAATTTAATTTTGTCGCCTTCTTTAATTCTCTCATATTTTTTACTCAAATCATATTTGTCTAAATAAAAATTATAGAGAAGGGCTCCCCTTACGTGCATAGGGGTTGCTTGTTTATATATATTTGCCTTGTCTGTATATTTATCTAATCCGTTGACCCCTCTAGGGAATGAGATATCCTCGGGTTTCATCTTTCTATATTCTGTCTGAAAGTTCCTAATATATTCTTGAATATTATCTTCTGTAGATGTCAGTGCAAGTTTAACTGCCTTTCGCAAACCTTCTCTAATAGGTTCAGGTGTAGATGACCTAACAATCTCCAAACCCATAACCTTTAACTTTGGTTCGGCGTATTTTACGCCCTCATTGTTATACACATTCAGAGCATAACGTTTCTTAGCAACCCACACTCCTGTTTCTGCGATCGCTTCTCGCTTGAAGTAAATCTTTTTATCAAATGCATTCGTATAGTCTGCCATCTCATTACAAACTTTGTTTAATACTTCTTGAATCTTTGCCTCGCATACTTGATCCAAAATATCTACAATTTTATCTGGAGATTGATTCTTGTAAAACTTCTCAACCAAAGGAGCAAAGGTAACATAACAAGAGTCTGTATCTGAATAGAAAGAATAATTGTAATCTGTAGTACCACATACTTTATTCAAATAGGCATTTAAAGCAACACCGACCTTCTGAATAATATATTGCCCTGTTAGTGTAATACCTTCAGCAATATTGTCATCATAAAATCTAAAGAATTCATTTGCCATTGCCCCGAACAAAGAATTCATCTGAATCTTTCGAGCCATCTGAAAATTATTATACTTTGAAATTTCTTTTTGCCAAATAGGATCTTTCGTTTCCTCATATTTGGATTGAGCAACCAACATCAATTTTTTATATTGTGTTCGATCGTTAAACAATTTCTGAACAATCTCAGGGAATATCCCTTGCTTTGTTCTGGTAAAACACCTACCATTTGCTGCCATACAATAATCTTTATTTGTTAGATCAGATGTATCCTCTTTGCCTGCAAGAAGATCTTTCATTTGTACGTCAAAGTATTTGGAATCTTTAACAAGAGTTTCTGGTGACATATTATATTGCATAATAATACTAGGATACAAACTTGTTGCATCAAATGATACTACCCAATTATATTTGCCTGGTTTTGGTTCTTGCACATAGGCGCCTGCAATATTTCTACCCGTTTTATGTTCACGCTGATGCACAATGATGTTTTTCTTGAGCAATTGATTATAAAGAATACAATCCCAAGTTCTTACTGCAGAGAAAATGTCTACATAATTACATTTAGCATCATACGCCATTGTCATAATCAATTCAATAAGACGCATCTTATCTTCAAGACGATCTACAAGTTCACAGTCAATGACGTTATACTCTACAAACTTTTGCCAATTGCCTTTGTAGAATGCAGTAAAAGAATCAAACTCATCATATGATAACTTCTCTTTACCCAATTCTACTTTGGCAATGTGATCTAATTTGTATGTTTCTTGCGCTGTATAAGTAAACTTTTTATATAAATCCAAATAGTCAAGAACAGCAATGCCTAAAATTTCAAAAGCAACGCTTTCTTTTTTCATTCTGGTGATTCGTTTTTCGTTAACTACTTTCCAGGGAGAAATTCGTTTCAAATAATCCTCGCCCAACATCTTGTAGATTCGATTACACAGATATGGAATATCGAAAAATTCCACATTCCACCCCGTAATAATGTGGGGATGATCCTCATTGATATATTCTACAAATTGTTTTAATAGATCAACTTCGTCATCGCAATGAATGTACGTATGTCGGTCGTTTACTTTTTCGCAAGGATTTACACCGAAAGTAGTCACTCGCTTTGTTTGATAATCTTGAATAGAGATTAACAGTATCTTTTCTTGCGGGTTTGTAACATCAGGAAAACCTAGATCAGCAGTGGTCTCAATGTCAATTGTCCAAATATTGATTTGAGTAATATCAAATTCCACATCATCTTTAAAAGCTGAAGATATGTATTGATATGCGTAGTTTGTGTTGCCGAAAATAGGAAAGTTCTCAACATCTTTATATCTAGACACGTAATCTTTGGCCTCATTAATACTTTCGAATTTAATCTCACCCAGAGGCTCACCAAAAAGCGACTTATACTTAGAATCATTGTTCGATTTTGCGAACAATGATGGTTTAAATGGCACTCTATCTTGTACTTTATGCCCATTGTTTACCCCACGCACAAGAACATTGTTTCCGTATTGGTTAACACTAGTATAAAATTTCATGAGACATTCCTAAGGACATAAATAATAAAGTCAATTATAATATGTATCAGGGGATAAATCAATAGAAAAACAACAAAAAGGTTAAAAATGTTAGAGGTCGTCTTTGTCATGTATATGTACATTCAAAAACCAGAATGTATAAGATGGACATGGAGCGGAGATGTTTATAATAGAAAAGTGATTTGTTTAGAGTGGAGAAAAGAAGAAAAAGAAAAAAAAGGTAACAAAAAATGATAGATCCTATCACAGCACTAGCGGGCATTACGTCTGCTATTTCAATGGTAAAAAAAGCAGCCAAGGTCGCAAATGACCTAGGTTCTCTTGCCCCTATGATCGGCAAGCTGTTTGATGCTAAGAGTACGGCAACTAAGGCATTGGTAGAAGCCAAAAAGTCTAAGAAAGGTTCCAACATGGGAACCGCACTTCAGATCGAAATGGCATTAGAGCAAGCAAGAGCCTTTGAAGAAGAACTCAAAATGCTGTTTATGACAACTGGCAAGATTGACGTATGGAATAAAATTAAGGCACGTCAAGCACAAATGGATTCAGACGATGCTAATGACTTAAGAATGTATAACGACCAAGAACGTAAGCGTAAACAAAAAGAAGAAGAATTAAATGAATGGGCAATAATCATAGGTGCAGTTTCATTTATCGTATTCATATTTGCCATTGGTAGTTATGAACTGATACAATGGTGTCAGACAAGTGCTAGGTGCGGCCGATGAACGAATATCAAAAAGCATTTGATATAAGTTTAAAAATATTTGTTTACGGATTGGGGGCATTATACTTTGTAGACTTTTTAAGAGTCTTACCCGATGATATATCAAATAAAATAGTCAATGGATTAATAGGTAAAGTTTTATAAAAATTTTACCCGGATAATAAATAGTTAAAGGAGAACGGTATGTTAGATATTTTACTTTGGGTAGCGGTAGGAGCATTTTTTGGTTGGAATTTTCCTCAACCATTCTGGGCTAAAATGATGCAAGAAAAAATACAAGCAATGATTGCTAAAAAATAAAGTAAACACTATGGAACTATCTTTAGAAACAATCACCAAAGGTATAGGGGCTATCACAGCTAGTTTAGCATTAGCGGGTGGCAGTTATACACTTTGGGATAAATTAAAACCAACACAACCTATATTGACCTGGCACGGAGAGTATTTTAAAATTCAGTCAGGACCAGCAAACGGTGAATTTGCAGTGGTGGTTGCAAGAGAAAAACACCGAGATGATTGTGAAGTAAAAGAATTCAAATTGGAAGTAAAAGATTCACAGTTTCAGGTGCATGATGCCAAAAGTTCTATTAGTGTGTTTTCTGGCCCTGCTTCTCAAAAAGTTGATAAGTTTGGGTATCGTATTACAATTGCTGATCCTGCTAAGGTTGCACCAGGACCGGCTACTTTACTGGCTCATATCAAATACAAATGTCCTGAAGGTGAAGTGATTGTAAATTACCCCGATCATCCCAACTTAAAATTTGATATAACAAGGATATAAAATGTCAGAACAAAAATTACAATTGTCACGTAGCGAACGTGAAGCACAAATCAAAGACAAAGCTGGATGGCTAATCACCGTTCTAGCCGCTCTGCTTGCAATTAACACATACATTTCAAGTGGTAACAGCAGTAAAGTATTGAACAATACAATTAGTGCAAACAATACTTGGGCATTTTATCAAGCAAAATCAGTTAAACAGACTCTTGCAGAGATGGCTAGAGATGATGCTATTGATAGAAAACAATTTGACAAAGCAGAAAAATTAACAGCCAAGATTGATAGGTATGAATCTGAACCTGCAACAGGTGAAGGTAAAAAAGAATTAATGACAAAAGCAAAAAGTCTTGAAGCCGAGCGAGATCAGATTCGTAAGTCTGGTCCTTGGATGACATTTGCGGGTTCAGCATTTCAAATTGCAATTGTTTTATTAACAGCAAGTATTTTAGCTGTTAGTATGTCATTATATTTTGCTAGTATAGGTGTTGGATTTTTTGCCGCATTGTTGATGAGCCAAGGTCTATGGCTTTGGTTGCCGATTGTATTATAATGGCATATTCTCAACAGGTAATAGACCACTATGAAAATCCGAGGAATGTCGGATCTTTTGACAAGAGTGATACTGATATTGGTACTGGCATGGTTGGCGCGCCGGCATGCGGCGACGTAATGAAACTACAGATAAAGGTTGACCATGATACAGGTATTATTACAGATGCAAAATTTAAAACGTATGGCTGCGGATCGGCTATTGCGAGTTCGAGCCTCATTACAGAGTGGGTCAAAGGCATGCACATCGACAAAGCCGGAGAAATTAAAAACTCCCAAATCGCCGAAGAATTAGCATTACCGCCAGTAAAGATTCATTGTAGTATTCTAGCAGAGGATGCTATCAAGGCGGCAGTAGCTGACTATAGAAAAAAATATGTTTAAGTGGTTAATTTTTGGCATTATACTGTCAGGTGCTGTGTTCGCACAATCAGTGACTATGCAAAAGTCTGTAGAATGTACTGACACGGAGACATTGTTTCGAGGATTAATTGGCAGCGACTACAAAGAAAAGCCTATCTGGTTAGGAATTGAATCCGGCGACAAAGTGTCAAAATACACCTTGTTTGTGAATGAAGAAACAAAATCATGGACTCTAATTCAGTTTAATGAAAAAATAGCTTGTGTGCTGGGTACAGGTGAAAACAGCACTCCGTTATTTAACGGACCCAAGATATGATCTCGCTAACTGAAAAAGCATATGAGAAAATTAAAACTCAACTTCAAAAACGTGGCAAAGGAGTTGGTATTCGTCTTGGTGTAAAGACTACTGGTTGTAGTGGATTGGCATATACAATGGAATATGTTGATAAGTATGATGATGAAGTCGGCGTGACCAATTACGCTCAAAAAGATTTTATAGTTCTTGTAGATGTAAAGAGCGAAGCGTATCTAAATGGATTGACTATGGATTGGGTTCGTAATGGACTCAACGAAGGCTTTGATTTTAAAAACCCTAATGAACGTGACCGGTGTGGTTGCGGAGAAAGTTTCAGAGTATGATAACAATAACAGAATCAGCAAAGACAAAAATTTTAGATCTTTTTGCAGAAGAAAATAACCCCGATTTAAAATTAAGAACTTTTGTTCAAGGTGGCGGGTGTAGTGGTATGAGCTATGGATTTACTTTTGATGAAATAAAGAATGAAGATGATTTTGAAATGCCGCTAGGAAATACAGGGTTATTGATTGATGCAATGAGTATGCAATATTTACAGGGCGCAAGCGTAGATTATAAAGATGATCTACAAGGTTCGCAGTTTGTTATTAGCAACCCAAATGCCCAATCTACTTGCGGGTGCGGCAGCAGTTTTAGCGTATAATGCTAGCGTAAATAACTATACATAAAAAAAGGCGGGGTAACCCGCCTTTCCTACCTTAGCATTAAGGTGCTTTAGGTATAGACCTTGGCCTAGGAATATCTCCAGATACAATCTGAATACCTGTACCAAAGATTGCATTGTATTGATTATATACATCATCTTGTAGTTCAGCATTCCATACAATAGATCGTTTATCAATATGAATGATATGATCTTTAGTATATCCTGCATAAGGAATCAATGCCATTGAATGTTGATCCGGTGTCGATTTGGAATTAACCAACATAACAGCACACGGCTTTTTAACAATTACTTTGTTTTGTTCATATTTTGTGTCGCCGACAATCTCTTCACCGGTAACTAATTTAATCACTTCAATCATTTTTTCTCCAGTTGTTGGGGCCGAAGCCCCGGTATTACTACCAACCTCTTATATTTTGTATAATACACAAATGCCTAATTTCTAGCCATTCGTCACAATACGCCATAAAAGATTTTAGTATTTGTTTATACAATCAGTCACCTCTGAATTCCAATGTACTTCTTCGGGTAGATAACATATATCGTACTTCTTGTACTATTGATATGAAAGCTTTAATGTATTTCATAAAAGCCCCCTGCGCATTAATATTGTCATTCTAGTTTCTAGATCTTTATGATCTACAGAATCCTTCAAATACATATCAATCTCTTTTTGGTAAGACGGAGTAAACGCTTTACCTACCCATGACCAAAAGTCTTTTATCGAAGGAACATGAACTCCTTCAAATTCTTTTAGATCATTTTTCATTATGATTCTCATCTTCTGTAAGTAATTGCGGCTTAGATTTCTTTACCGTCTTTGCCTTTACTTCTGAATCTTTAACTTCAATTTTCTTTGGCTTCTTGTGTTCTGGAATAATTCTTTCCAAAAATACTTTAAGCATACCATTGAATATTTCAGCATCTTTAACTTCAATTTGATCTTCAAGTGTAAATGCACGAGTAAATGCTCTGTTAGCAATACCTTTGAATAGGAAGTTTTCTTCCTCTTCTGCATTTTGTACGTTGCCTTTGATAATCATCTTGCCGTTATCAAGTTCAATCTCAATATCTTGTTTTGCAAAACCTGCAACTGCAACTTCAATAACATAAGTGTTATCGCCGGTTTTCCTGATATTGTAAGGTGGATAATTAGGGATGCTCTTTGTTAGATCATCATGGATTTTAGCCATCTTGTTGAATTGATCGTCAAAGCCAACATATAGTTTATCAAAGTCTTTGAACATATCACGACCGAATACGTCTTTAACAAATGTCATATTACTCTCCCTTTTTATTTGCAATACCACTAATTGTATTTGCAACTGTTTCTGAAGCAATATTCATTACATCAGTGGAAGTCTTGGCGACCTGCTTTGTAAAAACACGTTGTGCTTCTACAAAATCAACCAGAGGTTTTCGAAGGGATTCTTCCTTGACTGTTTGTTTGAGGAAGTTGATTTTGGCGTCTTGAATTGAATCGATAGCCATGTTTGCGTAAAACATATAGTTCTCCTATTAAGCGAGTTTTAAAATTTGCTACCCCGAAGGCATAGCGTTAATCCTGCTTACTGACTACAGGGGTACCATACGTTGTACCAGCTTTAGACGTTCCCAAGGTAGTGGGATCAAAATTAGGTCGGCTTCTGGTTTATACAGCCCACACCGATTGCTGCGTTTCCCATCCCGGGGATATTATTATTTAGTGCTAGTAGCTAGCTTTTTCTTACCAATGTTATACTTTGTTTCCATTTTCCACTCATCTTTTTCTTTGTGGGAAATAACTTTGATCTGTGAAAGTGGAGCATAATCCAAGAAATGTTCTGGATTATTAATCTTAACCAAGCCCCAGTCTACTAGCAGCTTAGCAATAGTATTTCTTCTTTGTAAATCATTGTCAGATAGATCAGCTGTTTTCCCGTCTAAAGCAAATAGCTCTTTAAAGTGAACAATAAAGTATCTACCTTGTTTATGCAATATATGACAAGATTGATATAGTATTTTATCTTTTCTAGAAGCGACACCGATTCTAGTTAGAGTTTCTCGTACTTTTAAAAAATCATCCGGTTCAGCCAATATTACTTCTAGGGGATGGTACCCTGGGAAGTTAATGTTTATAATGTCAGTAGTCATTCTTACCACCTTTTGTTATTCTTTTTCTCAATTCAATAATAATCGAGTCATTGAGTAGTGGTAATATTTGTTTGGCTTTTTCTGTGCTGTAGCCATAGTATTCTTTTACAACTTCCAAGTCATCGATTTTCTCAGCCTTGATCCATTTATTGAATCTTTTTCGTGGCCTAATAATATTTATAAGAAAATCAAATTGTAGGATCTTGTCCAAATGTGGTCTAGAATTCATCTCATTTGCAGGAATTACTGTATCATGCCCGTAAGATAGACCCTTATTAATGATATAGGGATTATATTGTTTCTCAGACCAATCATCTACGATCAATTTATCTTTGCTATGATGTATAGCATTGATAAAATCAAAGGGTGAAATCGCAGGAGCCTTATATGGAACTTCTGCTGGTTTTTCGACAGGGGTTCCAAATATACTCATAATACCATCCTTATGAGTCCAATAGTATCTATGGTAGTGAGCAGGAGATAGTTGGCCAACATACCAAAAGATTTACGAGTCCAAGCAGCCCAAGCATAGAGACTGCAGCCGATAATCCATATAGGATAGAGAGTAAGCAGGGGCGGAGTGGGGACAGTAACAGCCATGGTAATCGAACAGCCAATACTAATAGCCCAAGCAATAAGCTCAACGATAAAGCGAAAAGGATGAGAATTAAAATCATCTTTTATCCAATCAAATGTGGGTTTCAATAAATCGTTCATTTAAATTCAACCGCTGCCATAATCTCTGTTAAACAAGCTACAAGATTTATTTCTTGATCTGCACAAAATGCTGCCTTATATTGATAATCTGCAAGCAATAGAATAAGCTGTGGTACTTGTGTGACATGATCGGTCAATGTATCATATAATTTTCTAAAGATTGTTTGCGGGTCATTGTCAATATTATTAACAACCCACGTACGCATTTTTTTCCAATCACCATCTTTCAAAGATGAGATTAGTTCTTGCATATTAGATTCGCCGAGGCTAACAAAAATTCCCTCATCAATTTTACCAGATGCACTATACCTCTGAAGTTCATTTAGAACTCTACGATAATCAGGAAAATGCTTCTCAATTACTTTTGCTATGACTTTGCCATCCGATTCGATATTCTCAATTGCCATAATTTCCATGACGCGCTTAAAGAATGCAGCTGCAATCTTTGGCTTTTCACTTTTAGGCAATTTGAATTCGATGACCGCTGTTCTAGAATGCAGCGGAGGAATGATTCGATTCTTAAAGTTACAAGTAAGAATGAATCTGCAATTTGACGAGAATTCTTCAATGAATGCTCGTAATGCAGGTTGTGTAGAATTCGGATTAAGATAATCCGCTTCGTCTAAAATAACAACCTTAGGTTTGCCACTGAATGATACAGTAGAAGCAAACTGTTTAATCTTTGTACGAAGAACATCAATACCAGATTCTTCTGATCCGTTAATGATAATATAATCTGTTTCTAATTCTTCACACAACGCTCGGGCAATAGTGGTCTTGCCCATACCTGCGCCACCACACAATAGCATATTTTGTATCTCACCTTTAGACAACATCTCCTGAAAGATATGCTTTTGGTCTGCAGGTAAAATACAATCTTCTAATGTGAGTGGCCGATACTTCTCAACCCACAAAAATTCATTTTCACGATAATCCATAATAACTCCATAATATTAAATTTTGCGCCAAATGTTATTTTCTTTGACGTACAGCTTTCCGTCAGGTCCAACCTGCATTTTAGCTTGCACACGTACTTCCGTCCCGGGTTTATAACTAGGACCAGTACCAATAAGGGTAAACTGGCCATAGGGACTGTAAGGCAGCGGCGGTACCTTCTCACCATATGTTGCATTCAACGCAAGCATAGGATGTTCATCTAATTTGTCAGATAACTCTTTAGACGCTAGTTCATCGGGTGCAGGCATAAGTCGCTCTTTAGCTTCCTTATAACCTGCAATTCCTACACCAATCAAGCCTATTAGACCTAGGCCTCTAGCAAATGATCTACGACCTACGGGATTCATTATACTACCGAATCGGGTTCCATTGCAATAAAATATTCAATTGCCTTTGTAGCGTGTTGGAAGTGAAAAGCCTTCTTCTTAGAAATTGTAACTGTATATGCATCAGGGAAGATTTTAAAGTTCTCAACTGCCATATGGCAATCAAAAGAATGTTCGCTCTTGCCAATTACTTTCTTGTAGGTATTTGCTGTGTCGTTTTTCTTGTCACCGATAGTTAAAGAAACGTCGTCGCCTTTGCTGGAGATTGTGATTGTAGGTGAGCTTGTAATAGCAGCCGCCTTCATAATCATATTAACATCTTCAGATGAGAGTTTAAACTGATAGTGATTATCAATCTCAATACTCTTGTCTGGTGCCGCAACAATAACTGTTGGACTAGAATAGAAGTACTCAAATTTGCCGTTGTCTTTAGAAATGTTTAGGCTCTTATCGCCAAACTCAACATGTTGATTTTCCATCAATGTTAGCAACGCCAACAAAGAGTTCAAATCATATACAGCCACTTCTGTGGGGAAATCTTCTACAACTTCAGCTTTAGCAAAAATGTTTTTTGCTGTACTAATTGTGGATAAAGTCTTGCCTTTACGGATCATAATATTACTATTAATCGCCGCAAAGTTCTTCAAGATTTGGATTGTTTCATTACTTATTTGCATTATTTAGCTCCTTGGGTTTCAATGTCGTGTACATATAATAGCATCAATGCATAGTGTAACACCTTTAGTACGTCTTGTCTATTGCTTCCGGCTTTCTTGCCGTATCTTTGTGCATACTTCATTACGTTACCAACGGTAAAACCTACACCGTGTCCGCTATCAATTATAAATTCTGTCGCTTGGAATTTGTTTAAAGAATAATGCTGTCCATAAGTAGCATCAATATATTGTTTGAATTCTTTTAACAATTCATCTTCGTTGTATTTGTAGTTTATTTCTTTCGCCACGGATAATCACCTTTGTACTTTTGTTCCATAAATTTATTTCCTTGCAAGAAAAAATTTGCTTGCACGGAATCCGCTCTATTACCTACTCTATAATTTAGAGAATACTCACCATTCGTATTGTAGGTAAATCCATACTGAAGTAGAACTTGCATAATAACACGATCTATTTCAGGTTGATCGTCAGGATGTCTAGCTCTCCTATACCATAACGGAGAGATTTGTATTGCTATAGGTGTCGGTAAAAAGTATGCACCAACATCAACAAACAATTCCTGTTCACTTAGACAGGTTGGCCACAATCCAAGATTCTCACAATCATCATTACAAATATAATTGTTATCTTTGTCTATAATTCTTCGCAAAGAAAAAGCCCAATCATGTTTCTCCGCAACCTTAACCAATGTTTCAATATGATTAGAATCAATGTGATTATCTTCGTCTAGGAAAATGAGATAATCTGAATTGCAAATATAAGACATAGAACCATATATCCTATGTCCGTTGTATTGATTTGCCCCAGTATTCTCTGGAAGGCATAAAACAGTTTTTCCATCATAACCACCTATAACTTGTTGCGCATTCTTAATGTAACCAGGACCATCAATAACTACAAGATGTTCTACATTATCATATGTTTGCTCAGACACAGAACGAAGATTATCTTTTAAATAACTTGACCCTGTTGTCGGCGTAATCACCGTCACCTTTTTACTCATATTCTATAACCTCTATACCATCGGGTACTTTTACTGCAATACCGCCTTTATTGGGTTTTCTTGCATTGTGATAAAAGACTTTTCCTTTAATTTTATCTTTATAAAATAATTGGAATACTAAATTGTTTAGACCACTATTAATAACATGAACTTCTTTTGCATTGCAGATTGTATCTACATAATCTAATACGTCATCTGTATCTTCTTTGATAGCAATATGGCAAGGATAATTAGAATCTATTTTGAGGTCAAAACTACCGTATGTACTTGCATTGTGTATAAAGTTATAATCTTGCCCTAGCTTGCTAGATATTTTGTCATATAACTCTACTGAACCATCTAATCTTGTTGGCAAAACAAATCTATCATATTCATCGTTTGGATTTAGACCGGATGTAGTATAAAATGATTCTTCAAAATTATCATAGTCACAATTTTCAAAACCGACTCTCATTAAAGGATGAGATGTTTGTTGAGCATGCTTTAAACAATCTTCCATTTCATTTTCAACAGGAATAATTGTTATATTAGGAAAGTCCTCATATAAATGTTCTACTGTCTTAGTATAATGTTTTTTGCAAATTAAGTCAATATCGTAGTGATCCGTTAATGCATGAACTAGACCATTACATATAAAATGGTCACCCAGACCAGTGTGATGATGTACTATTATTTTTGTCATACTAATGCAGGATCATATATTGAGTTTTCGTGTTCGTCATATGTTTGACCTATAAAGTCTCGGCCAACTTCTTTATAACTTTCACGCATCCAGACGCGTTCTTTAATACCATGTACCATTGCGTCGTTACTTAAAGAAGGCCAAACCATATCTCGTAAATAGAACTGATCAACTAGATATTGATGTGTAGACCAATATCGTTTAATGCCTTCTACTAGATTGTCCGACAACCCATCTTTAATTCCCCACATACCTGCAAGTATCGGAAACTCGTAATGGTTAATATGATCTCGTATTACAGACAATTTACTATTTGAATCTAACCATTCATCAACAATTTGTCTTTCTCTTAGAGACAATCTAGAATCAGTATCTCTCGACAAAACAATGGTATCTTTTTGCATTGAGAAAAATCTCCAGAATGCACCAAATGAACCATTGTCTATCTTAATTGTTTCTACATTAGAAAATTCATCTAATGCTGCAATGTAAATTTTTGGCACAGTCTGGTCATAATAAAAGTGACAAACCCATTCTGGAAAAAACTTTCTTGCCAATTGGGCATTTCTAATTGCACCAACACAATACTTAGGGTTGTCTCCCCACAAACTAAATGCTATAATTTTTTTCATTTTAGGTATAATACTTAGACAGAGCATCTTTGTTATTTTTAATAAGACCAAATGCTTCTTTTACATCTGGTGTTAAACTATTATACAAATGCCACATTTCTTGTTCTGCTTGATCCGTATTATAGTTTGTCCCCCTTGGATGTTCTATAGTATGAGCATAGTCTCTTATAACAGGTCTCTTATTAATAAAACATAATGCAGGGAAAATGATATCCCAGCACCATCCCATTTTATATTGACTAAAATCCAAGTTGCGTTCCTTGTACCAATTGATTACATCTTTATGAATAAACCAACAAGTACAATCTGTATTAGCAACAATTTTTAATTTATCTATAGGAAAATCTAAAGTGTTGACATCTGTGCGAGTAGAATCGTACCAAGTGTAATCTACATTCGGAGCATAAATGCCCCAATCTGTTACATCATAATATTTTTCAGCATCGTCATATAACTTTTTCCAATCATTATATGATGCGTCTGCTTGTATATGGAACATAACATCCGCATCAAATAGTTCAATTGCTTTTAAAAATTGAGCAGTGAAATAACTTTCTTCACCAATGTTGTGCCAATTAGGATCGTCCTCACGGTGATTGTCGTCACTATTAATAACGACAGGCACGACCCCAATGGCACTCAGTTGCGTTTGCTTTTCTTTGGTCTTTTCATACTGACCTTGCCAATTAAAGATAAAGGTCTGTATTTTCATTAAGCTCTCATATCAATTTTATTATACACCACAGAATCAAACCAATTTAAGAAATTGTTCAATATCATATAATCGCGAGGTACACCACCAGCAAGCTTAGGTGAATTTAAGAATCTGTTATATAGATCTTCATCTTCATCTAATTTCTGAATAAAGTACATAACCTCGCTCATGTTACCAAAGTCGTGTACATTGATAAAAGAGTTAGTATTAAAATCTGATGCAACTGTTGGACTGCCCCAGTAAATAGGAATAGTCTGTGCATAGAATGCGTGTAAAATTTTCTCTGTGACGTAACCAGGATTTGACCCCGATTCAAAACAGATATTAAATTTCCTTGTGGATAAGAAATCAATCTTAGCAACTTCTCCATCTAATTTTGCTTTAATATTGTTATACAATGCCCCGCCGCTATCTACAGGCTTAACAGCATTTAGTTGTTTAAAGAACTCATTACGTTCTTCACATCCGGGGTTTGATACAACAAAAGAACAAAATCCTGTTTTCTCTTTAGGCGTATGCTCGCCTAGAATATGATAATACTTATAATCAGTATTGTGAATCATATCCAATGACCACATATAGATAACAAACAATGGCAAACGATAATGCCAATTATTGTAGTTGTGATCAAATGATATTGCGTAGTGGCAATCGTAATTATCTGGTCTACGATTTTCACCTGTATAGAAAATCTTAACGCAATCCTTTTTAGACCATTTTTTATTTTCTGTACCGAAATTTTCGTCACCGAAGATCAAATAGTCAGGATTTTCATTGTCAATTTCAATGTCATACCGATTAGACAATAAACTATAGAAGAACTGACTTAAATGATCGTGGGTGTCAGCAAACCCCAATTTTAATTTTTTCATAGGCTATCAGTTAATTCTTTCAAAGAGTTATGAATGTTAGCAATATCATCTGAAGACAAAGTACTAATATCACTAATAGGTGTAATAGTATATTTACACTTAATGTCTAACCCATTTGACATTGTTTCTGTAGGTGGCTTACCAATGCCCCAGCTTACATTGTAAGACAAGAACTTTTTATTAGGATCCATATAATTTTTATATGTTTCGCAGAAAACAAATGGTCCTGAATTCTTACCTACAATCGCATCGCAATGTTCGCTTAGATAAGAAATTTCCTGTAAGTCGCAGTTGTTAACTTCTCGATCTTCCCATGGCGCTCGTTTATCTTCAACTTCATTATCTACAATAATATCATCAGTAAATAGAACATTGTTTAATGTAGTATCAAATTTTGTAGTGCAAATAAAGTCAATATTAGGAGATTCTTCTGCAGCAAGATTGATGAAGTCTTGCATATTGTCTGAGAATGATTGTCCAGATTTAGGTGGACCATTACAGATTAGAATCTTTTTATTGGTATGGGTCTTTAAAAATTCATCGATACTAGATACATCAAATTTTGTAAAATCAATCTCAGGTAAATATGATTCTTTATCTGTTCTTAATGCTATTTCTGTATTAAAATGCCCATTGATTGTATCTAAGATTTTATCCCATTGATGCCATAATGAGTTCATGTTAATACCACCATGCTCACAGAAAATATCCCAGAAACACCCAATCCAAGTATTAATATACAACACACCATCGTCTTGATAAAAAGGAGTTTTTGCATCTAAATTTTCAGGTGCACCAATTACAGGAATATTTAAATCCCTAGTTAATTTAGGATGATTAAAATGCATATACTCAAAAGTAAAACCAGGCATTTCATTCTGTAGTTGACGAATAAACTCTTTATGTGTTAACAAATCACCTCGGTGATAGTGATTAAAGAAAATAATTTTAGACATTACTTAACACCTTTATATAATTTTACAGAATCTTCTACTAAAGATCTGTTTGTTCTGATTGCATTGTCAACCATTAAATTAACTGCTTGCACATAACGAGGTCTTTTAACTTTAAAGCAAATGTCGCATTTGCGTTTTAAGTCTGCAATTTCTTCATCTGATTTTGCAGCTTGAATCGCATCTTCCAACATCCACATACGAATATGAATGATTGCGAGTTTTTCAATAACTTCGCCTAGGTTATCTGTTTCAATATATTCAGAATCAGGAAGATCTCCCTTTGCCAATACATCATGAACAGTTTGTTTAATTATTGCTTCTATGCTATTACCGAAATCTATCATCAATTTTCTCCACAACTTGTTTTAAGAACGCCATATCTTTTTCAGTTACAAAATGATTGTTACCAATATATACACCTTGAGCATTAATCAAATCCGCATTTGTTTTGTCTTTAGATGTTTCAATTTTATAACCATTTAAAAATGGCTGTGCCAATAGATTGCCAGCAACAACTGGTCTATATTCAATACCATTTTCAGCAAATGTTTCTTTCATAGCCATCATAATCTCTTTAGACTTGCAGATGAAAGGCAAACAAAAACTACTATTCGTTGCTGAATTTTTAATATTATAAAATAAATGTTCGTATTTGTCTATAATATCAGTAAATAATTTATGATTTCTGTTCCTAATTTCAATCATTTTATCTAAACGCTTTAACTGCGATGAACCTAGAACAGCACAAATCTCATGATTTCTAAAATTGTATCCATCAGTAACAAACAAGAATTGTTTATCAATGTCTGGATAAAGCGCAGCATAATCGTCGAATCTTGTAGAATATCTTGCCATACCGTGACTGCGTTTTAATTGCATTAAATCATATAGGTCGGTATTGTTTGTCGAAACCATGCCACCCTCAACTGTGGACATATGATGTCCGAAATAAAAGCTAAAGGTTGCACCTAAATCATTTGCTCCGCGCTTAACACCGTTGGGATCAGTGCAACCATGTGATTCACAAACGTCATCTATAATAATTGCTTTAGGAAAAATCCTAGACAACGATTCGTTGTCTGCAGAGAACCCTAATAGATGAGTAACAAAGATCATTTTAATGTCATGTTTCTTGGAAATCTTTATTGCGTCTACAAGATCAAAACTAAAATTATCAATATTAATATCGCAGAATACAGGTTCAAGCCCTAGTTGCATAATTGGTGCAACATTAGTTACCCAAGTACAGGCTGGCAACAATACCTTATCGCCATTCTTCAATCCATACAATTCTTTAACTGCCGCTACCAATAAGAAGTTTGCTGTGCTACCAGAAGAAACATACAATGAATGTTTAGCACCAAGCCATTCACTCCATTCTTGCTCAAACTTTTTAACCTTTTCACCGAAGGTAAATTTTTTAGCTGTTAGCGCAAAATGCGCCATTTTTAGTCTGTCACCAAAGGTGATTGTTTCACCCATTAAAGGCCATTTCATACTAACCCCTTTTCTTTTTTGTACCAATCAATAGTTTGTTTTAAGCCCACATCAAAAGTAACTTTAGCTTTCCAGCCTAGTTCTTTTAGCTTAGTGTTATCCATTTTGCGTCTTGGTGTGCCGTTTGGTTTGTCTTTGTTCCAAACAATTTTACCGGAAAAGCCCATTTCTTTTTTGAGCTTATTAACGAGATCTTTAATTGTAAGTTCTTCGTCACTACCAACATTAACAAATTCTGGTTTATCATAATTTTGCATTAACCAGAAACAAGCATCTGCTAGATCATCTACATATAAAAATTCTCTAGTGGGTGTACCATCACCCCAGCACTCTATGCTGTTATCCCCTGTCTTCATAGCATTATGCATCTTAGTAATGATACCAGGAATTACGTGACCATGTTCTGGAATAAAGTTATCATTAGGTCCATATAAATTGGCAGGCATACAACTAATAGCATTAAAGCCATATTGGCGTCTGTAATATTCGCACATACGTAAACCTGTAATTTTTGCTAGTGCATAACCTTCATTGGTTGGTTCAAGTGGCGCTGTTAATAAGTATTCTTCTTTAATTGGCTGAGGTGTTACCTTAGGGTAAATGCAAGCAGAACCTAAGAACAACAATTTCTGACAACCATTTCTATATGCAGAATCAATTACATTAGTTTGAATCTGCAAATTGTCATAGATGAATTCGCCAGGATTTGTCCAGTTCCAGTTAATGCCACCAACCTTAGCTGCTGCTAAGAAAACAAAGTCTGGTCGCTCTGTACTAAAGAAGTTTTTAACTGATCGTTGGTCTCTTAAATCTAATTCGCTTTTTGATCTCAGAATTAAATTTGTATAACCTTCTTCTTTTAATTTTCTTACAATTGCTGATCCAACTAATCCTTTATGACCCGCAACAAATATTTTGCTATTCTTTTCCATGATATCCTTAATTAAAATTAATACACATATCTTCTACAAGGGCATTAAAAGAATGCTTAGGAGTCCAACCAAGTACACTCTTAGCCTTAGATGAATCACCCAATAATGTTTCTACCTCTGCAGGGCGGAAATATTTTTCATCTACACGAACAATAATTTTTCCTGTGTGTTCGTTAATACCGACTTCATTTAGGCCTTCACCTTCCCATCGAATTTTTAATGCAAAATATGGTGCACATCTTTCAACAAATTCTTTAACCGAATATTGCTCGCCTGTAGAAATAACAAAATCGTCAGGGGCGTCTTGTTGTAGCATCAACCACATTGCTTCAACATAATCTTTAGCGTGACCCCAATCTCGTTTAGCATTTAAATTACCTAAATACAAACACTCTTGACGACCTGAACCAATTGATTCTAAGCCATTTACAATTTTCTTAGTTACAAAATTATGTCCACGACGAGGAGATTCGTGATTAAATAGAATGCCAGAACAAGCAAACATATTATATGATTCTCGATAGTTCTTAACGATCCAGTATGCGTAGAGCTTAGCTACACCATACGGCGATCTAGGATAAAATGGAGTTGTTTCTTTTTGTGGTATTTCTTGTACCAGACCATATAACTCAGATGTAGATGCCTGATAAATCTTACATGTCTTTTCCATGTTAAGTAATCTAACAGCTTCAAGAATACGTAATGTACCTAAGCCATCAACCATTGCAGTATACTCGGGGGTTTCAAAAGAAACCTTAACGTGACTCTGTGCTGCAAGATTATAAATTTCACATGGATTGTGTTTCTTCAATACGTTCATAATAGACAAAGAGTCTGTTACATCACCATAGTGAAGATGCAAATTTGGATTGCTGTAGATATGGTCAATGCGACCTGTATTGATTGACGAGCTGCGACGGATAATACCGTGAACTTCGTAACCTTTAGACAATAAAAGTTCTGTTAGATAAGAACCGTCTTGTCCTGTGATGCCCGTGATTAGAGCTACCTTTTTTTCCATACTATAATCTCCTGAATAATATATCTTCGTTATACTGTAAAACCTTGGCAATGGTATTCTCTGAGTAATTCCACTCACCTACTCTTATATATTTATCACCATTGATATCCATGCTATACACATCAAGATGCTCTTTTAACATACTTGGATTGAGTGCATTAGGTATCGATAAATTGGTGCAATATAATTCCTTAATATTCTTTGAACATATTGCCGCAGCTAAAGCAAATGTCCCTATTCCCGATGTTGCTATTGCCTTTGCTCTTAGTAATAATGTTAAACTTTGTTGTACATCCAACACATTAACATTGACACCATTATTTTTTAATACTTGTGTTATTGGACTTTTATCATCTTCAGTAATAAAAATTACTTTCTGATTAAATCTTTTATATAATTCTAAATAAAAAGATAAAGGATTTTGTACATAAGATGGATGCGGTGCATGTGAATACACGTCTCCGCTTCGTATATGTGCAACACAAACATCATCTCCTATAGGCTGATCTAACTCATCATGATTAACTTTTAAATTAGGCAGAATATACTTTTCACATATTTCTTTTCTTTTAAAATTTAAATCAGTAATATCTGCATCGAAATCTTTATCTGGGCCTTCAAAAAAATAAAACCAATTGTGAGATGATTCACTTATTTTAAATTCATTGTCCCCAAATGTCAATTCAATTGCATTAATAAATGGATGATCTGGCGATGTAAATTTTACGTTATTCTTTTCGCAGTAATATATTCCATTAGATATTTGTTGAATGTTATTACCAAGACGCCCAAACCACCTTGGGATAAATGTGTCGTGTACTATTTCATTAGTGTGCATAAAGAAAGGTGTAGGCGCCGAAGCGCCCTTGTGTTAGATTAATTCAATATTAGAATGGAATTTCGTCATCCACTTTAATTTCTGGGGGAAGTTGTGCTTCAACAACAACTTCAGGTGTACTCATTTTAACATACAAATCCATAAATGCAGTCTTTGTATCGTCGTCAAACCTATTGATACAATAAGTAATTGCATCTTCTCTGTTATTAAAGATTGAATATGCCTGAACAATATTTACCAAACGACGTGTACTGATAATCTCATCCACGCCACCTTCTTCAAAAGTTTTACGAATAACTTCTGCCCAGCTAATCAATTTGTCTGCAAATTCTGTATCCACTTTGCCAAAGAATTCCATTTTGTTGGCAATGATCTTTTTCTCAGTTGCGGGCGACGGATATTCTTGTTCTACAGTAATTGGGAATCGCTCAAGGAACGCATCATCCAAAATCTGAGCTGCAATAAAACGACCGTCTTCTGTACCACGACCTTTAGTGTTAGCAGTTGCTACAATAGTGAAACCTTTTTCCGCATAGATCATTTCGCCTGTCTTTTTATTGAAGTAAGGTTTGCCTTCTAGGATACTCTGCAAGCACATCATTTTATTTGAACCACGATCAATTTCGTCAATCAAAAGAATTGCGCCTCGGCGCATTGCCATTAGTACAGGGCCTTCACGATAAATTACATTACCGTCTTGCAAAGTATTGCCACCAATAAGATCATCCTCATCCGTTTCAATACTGATATTGACCCTAATACATTCGCGGCCCAATTTAGCCGCAGCTTGTTCTACCATTGTTGTCTTGCCATTACCTGATAGACCAGTAACAAATACGGGGTAGAATGTCTTAGATTTTAAGATCATTTCCAATTGCTTAAAAAAGCCAAAAGGGACATAGGTATTATCTTTTGCTGGGATAGTACTATCAATTTCTACTGCTAATCGTTTTTTCAATGGAATAATTTGAGCCTGCAATGCTGGGAAAACATCTTCAGATTGCATAGTCTCACCTTTTGTAGTTTCAAATATCTGGTTCAAATCATATTGACTTTTACCAATTTTAATTTCTCGGCAGGCAACAATAAAGTGCGGATTAGGCAATTTATTAGTTTCACAATAAGAAAGAATTTGTTCTTTAGTTACAACTTTGCCAAATTCGGCAATCAATTTAGCAACCAATTCTTTGCGCTGTTCTTCAGAATAATGAGATTTAGACATGATATAAAGTTCCAATTAAGTTCAATTCACAATTAATTATAACACCTTTTTAATTGCGTGTCAAGCAATTTTATCAATAAATCTGCTCAAAAGCACACGATTCACACTCTTGCTTTTTTGCATTTTCATGAATGCTGTTTTCAATTCATTCCTTGAACTATTTGAATTGACATCCATTTTATCTTCTTTAATTTCCAAATCTTCACCGCCAGGAATAATATAATAATCGTCATAACCCACATTATTCAACATAAAGAATTTAGTCTTTCTAAATGATTTAAATTTCTCATCGAAATCGATTATATGTGTACCCGATCTTTCAATCCTAGATAGAATATATCTTTTAACATGTTTAGCTTGCGGCGTAATAAAAAATCCAATTACATTTACTCCAGTAATATTTTTAAGCAAATTTAATAAACCAACTGTGAGATCAGCGCCTGGCGGTTTTTTGCCTTCAGTCATTGTACTAGTATCACGAATAATTACATTTGAGCTAAGAACATTATGGCTAGTTCCAATAAATGCTTCGCCATTTGCTCTTTGTTTATCTATAATTGTATGGGTATCATTAGATTCGCCATCTGTTAAAAACACAGTATTAACTACATCTAATTTATATTTGTCTTTGAATTGTTTTACAATTGATACACTAGAAACAATTGCCTCATTTAAAGGTGTACCATTTAATACCTCAAATTCGCCCAATTTAAATTCGCGAGGAAGATTAACATCACTTTCTTTATAATTCCAGCTACGATTAGCATGCAATTCGCCAACCAATAACCAATATTTAACTGCTTCTTTAAATTCTGTTCCAGACATTTCGCTTGAAATATATTCTCTCAATCTAAATCCATTGGCATTCATAGATAGCTCTTTTTCATTTTCAGAAAACTTAGCATATTTTGGAGCAAGTTTAGGATTGTTTATATACCTTGAAGTTGCCAAATACTCTCTATATTCTTCACTATTAGGATAGTTCATTTCTTCTACTAGATCATTTGACATCAAATCTGTAAAGGCGTATACTCGGAATGGAATATTTACTTTGCGGCAAAATGTCGCAAGTACTAGTGTTTGTTCAATAGTAGATTTAATATTATCTGTCATTGAACCAGAGTAATCGATAAACATTAGTAAGCCATGAGATTTGCCTTTTGGCACAACTGTCATTCGACGAAACAGGTCATCGTTAAACTTATAACCAAATACTTTTTTCATATCTAGTTCACCAGTTTTAGACACACTTGCTCTCGCAAATTGACGAGCGTTTCGTTTAAGCTCAAATTCCTTAATTAGATAAGACACATACTTTTTATTTGTGTCATGAAACCGTTTCAACAATTTTGTTTTAGACGTTTCAATAAGTGCCATTGCTTCTTCTTCGGTATATCCATATTCAGGCAAATCAGAATTTAACTTAATTGGATATTTAAAATCTTTATAATATTTTGCAATATTTTTATAAGGAACAATAATATTTTCTAATTTGGGAGTAGGCATATTAACATAGTAATATGGCTTTGTTTCATCGCTTAAAAAGTCTTTTTCGCGCTTCCGAAAATTTTTATCAGTAATAGACTCTGGTTCTAAATCGTTAAAATTATCTGGAGAGCCGGGTTTCCATCCACTACGAGTGCCTTTACCATATTCGGTATCGCCGTCGTCCTCTTCTTCGCCATCATAATCATAATCATTGTCATCCTCGTCTTCATCATAGAATTGTTCTTCTAATTCATCTCGCAACTCTTGTTTGCCGTTTTCAAATAAATCTTTGGCAATATTATATACATCTTCCCAAGTATCAAGTGTATCTAAACGATTTAAATACTCTTGTTCGTCAGAAGAAAATTGTACATTAAGATATGCACCAATTTTATAATGCAGATTAATTCTATCAATAAGTGGAAGCGTATCAATATCTAGTTCTCCAGAATTAACACCGAAGAAATCGTTATGCATGAGTTCAGAATAACCTTTGACAAAGGATGTTTTAAGCCCGGGAAATTTTCTTTGAATTAGCTTTTCGATTCGAACATCTTCAACGACATTCAAATAGGTCTTAAAACCTTTGCTAACATTTCCGGTAACAGCATCATGCCAACCTTCGGCAGGAGTAAAAAGAGCGTGACCTACTTCGTGACCCAATAACAGATCATTTAGAAATTCAGACATGGTCTTCCAAATAGGAAGTACCATTACTCTATTCTTAGTATCGAAATATGCGGTCGGGACTTTACGATGCTCAATCGTAATATTCTCAGAAGCGAGAAGTTTTGCTAGAAGGGATTTTGAAGATTTAGATGTATTTAACATTAGGTACTCCTTGGGGACATACCTTATTATAACACCTTTAGGGGCAGTTGTCAAGCCCCCAGTAAGCCATATAGTATGTGGGGTCTAGGACCTCGTTATAGCCAAAATGCGTTCAATTTGCTTTTCTATTAAAGGAATACGGTTTGGCCAATGGATGTAATCTTTATCGGGATTCTTCATCAAATTAACCAAAAGAGGCAGAATTAGCTTTTCAACGCTGGCAAGCTTCTCTTTAACTTTCGAATCAGCAGTTTGATTCGCTTCACTTATAAGTGGATCTGCAACATCCGACTCATGTACTGCCGTAAATCCGAAGTCGTTACTTAAATCTAAATATTCTGCAGGGATTTTACTTGACATATTATTTCCAGCGTGGGCCATGCACCCAACCTACTAGCGCCTTACGTTGGCCTTTAGTGATATGTTTTACATCATGTAATGTGTATGAAGGAAACAAAGTAATAGTTCCTTTTGTTTGTGGAATAGGAAACGGATTCTGTGATGTATGCAAACGAGTTTCGCCACCCTCATATTCGGAGGGGTCAGTTAATTGTAATGAAAAACTTAATTTTCTTGGGTACTGGCCTGGACCTTGATAATGATGATCGACGTGCGCGTCATAGAAATCGCCTTCATTGTAAACTGAATACTGAAGACCTTCAATGTTATGAAGTTCAAACCCAAACCATTTTTCATTTGCAGCTAAAATAACGTCTGTCAATTTTCTATATAACCAAGCGTTTTCTTCATTACCTGGAATCCATGCAATTTTTGTACTGCGAATAGTGGGATCAACTCTACCTTGTTCGTCAGGTCCACCTCCAACATATGCCTGATCTAGTCCCGCTTTTTCGCCTGCTGCAATAATACCATTTACCATATCCTCATCAAAAACGCCTTCGTAATAAGCAAACGCATTTACTGTATGTGTTGTTAGTTGCCATCCTAATGTCATAATATTCCTTTAAGTATTAATTCTGGAAAAATTTTGGTGCTTTTCAAATTTAATAATGCTTCTAAATTTATCAAAAAGCAAATCACCTTTGTGACTAATAACGAATACATTAGTCTCTTCTCCCAATGTATTTATTAAGTTCATCACATAATCTGTGCCGTTAGCATCAAGAGATGAATCAAAAACCTCATCAAGTAACAGAAGGTTTGTGCTAGCACAATTCTTCATTTTAGCAATAGTTCTCCAGGTAAACAATAATGCCAAATCAATTCTTTGTTTTTCACCTTCACTGAATGAAGCATATGAAAATTCATCTCTGTGTCTAGATTTAATTGTCTCATTAAAAGTTTCATCCAATTCAAAGTGACAAAAGAAATCCATCGCAACAAGATATTTATTAACTAATTTATTGATGACGGGAAGATATTGTCTAATAATTTTAGTCTTAATACCTGTGTCTTTTAACAAAATGCTTGCAATATCTAAATAGTGTTTATCCTCCGACAATTTACTTTTTTCGCCCGCCGCAATAACAACTTCTTTGGCCAGCGCTTTAAGCTTCGTCTTCTCATCGTCAAGGTTTGCCGTATCATTAGTATTGCTTGCCAATTCTGTTTGCAATTTTTGTATATAACTCTGATTTGCAATGATTTTTGTGTTGAGCTCGATGATAGTGTCGGTATGTTCAGAGATTTTCTTTTCGATAGCAGCAATCGCATCAAGTCTAGTTTCAATATCTTGCAATTGAGTGGTAATGGTTTGAACTGCTGTCTCAACTTCTTCGAGTTTATGTGTATGAAGTGAGATCGCGGAGTGTTTGTGATCTGTGTCAAGACTTTGGCTACACGTCGGACATACATCGTGTTCGTGGTAAAATTGTATGCTACTTTCTTGAGTCTTAATTCTTTCGGAAAGTTTTCTAAGGAGTTCTCCCATCTCAGTACGCTTGTTACGTTTCTCAGCTGAGTCCGATATCGAGGATTTAAGATTACTTTCTTTTTGTTTTTGGATAAGCACTCTGTCATTAAACTGTGATATCTCTGTAGACGTTTCAGATATTCGTTTTTGTACATCATCTAATTTCTTTCTCTTGTCTTGTTCAAGCGTACCAATATACTGTTGTTGTATTTTAACCTTGCCCTTACCTAACTCAATAGAAGAATCAATTTCAGATATTTTAATTTTAATGTCATTGACTTTATTTTTTAACACGCTATTCATTACTGTAAAGATTTGAATATCTAGAATGTCTTCAATAATTTCTCTACGATGTCCCAACGGCAATTGCATAAAGGGGGTAAAAGAGGCACTACCCAAAATTACAATTTGTGTAAAAGATTTATAGTTTAATTTTAAGACGGTATCTTCAAGATACTTTTGATAGTCTTTAGAGGCCGCATCTTGATTCAACAAAATACCCTGGCAATGAATCTCAAAAATGCCAGGTTTAATTCCCCTAACAATTTTATATTCTTTTTGTCCAATATCAAATTCAATTTCAACCTGTAGATTTTTGCCGTTAATGCTATTCATTAACTGAGGTTTATTGATGTTTCTAAATGGTTTGTTAAATAAGCAAAAACAAATAGCATCAAGTATGGTACTTTTACCAGCACCATTCTCGCCTACAATAAGTGTTGTGGATGTTTTATCTAATTTTACTTCTGTAAATTGACCACCCGTAGATAAAAAATTCTTCCACCTTACAGCTTTAAATCTTATCATACTTCCTCATAATGTTGTGCTTCTACGTACAGCGTTTTCAAAATACTTTTGAGACGATCTTTATCAGAATCAGTATCAACGCTATCTACATAGTTAGATAATAATGTCATTGTGTCTTCTAAGTCAATAGATTCATCAAGAGCTTCAGATTCAAATTCTGAAAAGTCTTCAATAATTTTCAATTCTATTGGGTTCTGTTTATATATTGATTCTATAAATCCGTCAAATTTCACAAAATCTTTTTTGTTAACTACAATAATTTTTATTAGCTTAGATGCGAATCTAGTAATATCAATGTTTGCTACATCTTCTTTTTCATCGTCGTAATAATACTTCTCAAAAATTGTAAAAGGATTTTTAACAAATTCCAATTCTTTAGTTTCGGTATCAAAGATATGGAATCCTCGATCATCGTCAAAATCATTCCAGAATAATTGATAGGGGTTACCTAAATATTGAACATTGCCTTTACCGTGTTTGTGATGAAAATGTCCCGAGCAAACTAAATCAAAATTCTTAAAAATAATAGGATCCATACCCGAATGATCTAGATGTGCATCTTGACCTTTAAACATCACAAACCCAGATAACTCCAAATGACCAAAGCATATTTTTGCTTTAGTATTTTTAATCATGTCAGATGCTTCTTGAAAATTATCTGCACATAACCAAGGCATCATCAAAATACTAGTACCATCAAAATCTAATTCAATAGGGCTATCCCAGGCATTTATATTTGTGTACTCGCCTAATAACAAATCTGGCGAATTTACATCATTGGTATTTTTAAAAAACGTATCATGATTACCTACAATCATATCCATTTTAATATTGCGAGTTTTTATTTCGTCAAAGAAATAATTTTTGCAAGACTTTAATGAATTGAAATTAATATACTTTCTACGATCAAAGCAATCGCCCAAGTGTATTACATTAGTAATACCTCGTTTGTCTAATTCCGGAAAGAATATTTCACTATAGAATTTTTTAAAAAATGCATCAAATGGTTGAGAGTCGGATCTTGCCCCAAAGTGTGTATCAGTTACCAATGCTATCTTCATCAATATACTCCCATGTTGAATCGCCTTTTTTCCTAACACTTGCGACATATGTTAAATGTTCGCCAGGCCCAGCGCACCACTCAGTTGGACCAATGGGTGTTAGAATGTTTTTATCTTTATATGAATTAAAGTATATATGATATGCTTTACTATGTATAGTTCTTATACCATATTCTGCGGCATGCACTAATTCTGTTGCGTCTAGTCTACTAGCAAGTTGTTTTGCTTGTTCTTGTAAAATAGCAACCATTTCCATGATTCTATTATACTCTTGTTTAGCGTGTTCTTTTGCTACATTTAGATCTAAATCTTTTTGGTCTTGAACATTAACAGGAGCAAAAAAAGCAGCGCCAACTTCAACAGGATATTCACTAGAACTACGATTAATGAAAGCAACTAATTGCCCGCCAATGACCGCATCTTTACTATTACGACCTTTTAAAACATTACTTTCTTTCATATTTTCCTTCTAGGTATTTTTCATTTTCTACCCATTTATTATCAACCAAGAAACCCCATTCTCTTGTTTGCTTACCAGGCATAAACAATGTCCAACATTCGATAGCTGGATCTAATTCTATACGATGATATGAATTAGCACTGCAAGTCCTAAAATGCCCCGGTTTTCTCCAACTAGCAACTTCACTAATTTTCTTATTGTTATCATCAAAAATAGGTACCCACTCGTAGTATCCACCTTTAAGTATTAGTGTTGTATAAGACCAAGGGTGATCGTGAACATCATCAGGATCACCTTTTAAAAATTTGTGTAGAAAAATGTTAAACGGAAACTTTTTTCTATCTTTGAGAAAAAGATAATAGCGTTCAAGATATGGTTCGTTATTTACACGATCCATAATAATTCTTTTTCTGTCTAATTTTTCTAAAATATTCAAAAACCATTTCATATTAAATCTCACTATTTATTCATTATTTTCTATCACCAAACAGTTGTAATAGATTAATAAACAAATTGATAAAGTCCATATATAAAGTCAATGCTCCACGTACCTCTGCGCTATCGCTAGTTTCTATACTGAGTTCTTCTCGAATCTTCTGTGTGTCGTATGCTGTCAATCCGAGGAAGATAATAATTGCCAATGCACTAATAACCATTTGCATTACAGTACTACCGATAAAGATATTAACGATACTAGCAATAATGATAGCAATCAATCCAACAAACATAAATTTACCAAGACTATCTAGACTTTGTTTAGTAAAATAACCATATCCACTCATAACACCAAACAGCACTGCCGCACCCATAAAAGCACTAACAATACTTCCCATGGTGAACACAGCAAAGATCATTGCAAAGCTTAATCCCATCAATGACGCAAAGCCATGTAGGCAAAGTTGCGCAACACTTTTACTCGGATTTTTACCTAACACATAGCTAACACCAAAGATTGCTGCAAGTGGGGCAAAGATCACAATCCACTTTAATACACCCGTAAAAAAGAATTGTAGTAACTCTGGACTAGTGCCTACAAAGTAACTGACAAACATTGATACAATAACAGCAAGACTCATATGCCCGTAGACACGACCCATTGCTGAGTTAATTTCGCTTGCAGAGCGATATGATATTCCGCCTGTGTAATTTGTTCCAAACATTTTTGTTCCTTTAAATATCTTTTAATAAAAACCCTAACCTATCTCCAGCAGCGCTGGGATAGAACTCATCCTTCCAAACCGGTATAATTGTATTAGCTTCATGATTGGAAAAATCATCGTTGTATCTAAAATGTACTTCAATTATCTTATCCCCTATCACCTCTACATTAAACCAAGGATATCTATCTGCAATGTCTTGTAGTATTTTGGGAAGTTTAAAAGCTTCCTCAATCTTTGTCCATCGACTAAATCTATCTAATCGTAATGGATCGTTCCTAAAACCCTCAACTGCTAGCACTTGCTTACCCCTAAAATAATCAAAACTAAGATGGCGTCCGGTAAATACTTCACACCAAAAATAGCCATCTGGTATTGAATCTGAGTCTAGGTATTGAATACTTGCACCCTTAGACATCATCTTTAGATTCATAATAGGTCTCACCGCATACTGACCGGGATAGGGAGGAACGATGCCGGCAGGACCACATTTGTATCCTAGCTTCTTTGATAAGATTAATTTATCTACACACCAAAGATCATCGAATGATATTTTTTCAAATACATCTACATCGCCAAGTTGAGGTACGTAAGTCATTTATATATTATTCGAACTCGTTGTCTTCTCTGTGCCCAACTCTCATTGCCATGTTTGCATCTGTTTCTCGTACTTCAACCTTGCTGCACCAGATTCGTTCTGCTTCGGTTTTGCCGTACATTGGGAGGAAGATAGTATTAATATACTCATAAAGAAAATCAGAAATCCCCTCACAACCTGTTTTCTCCACCTCTGTAATTTTTGCTAATTTTAATCTGCCTAATTCAAGTAAATGTTCCCGCATAGGATCATCCTGTGCGACTAATAGAGTATGGTCAAACCAATCCTCTAATTTTTCTTTTAATGGTTTAAGTCCACCGAAATCCATACACCAATTACGAGCATCCAGTGTGTCACATTCAAATTCAAAATGAAATGATAGTGCATATCCATGAACTAGATTACAATGACTGTCAGCTCTCCATTGTCTGTACGCTACGGGACCTATTTGTTTATATGTTTTTGTTGAGATATATTTTGCCATCTCTTGCCTCTCTGAGTAAGTTTGATGGCATGCAGAGTATTTAGAGAGGGGTGAATGCCGGAGACCTCTTTGTCATTTCCTGAAAAGCCCTAGAATCATACCAATCGAATAAATCTTCGATAATTTTATCTAAGTTACATTCTGGCTTCCAAGAAGTTTCAGATTGTAATTTTTCAGAATTTGCAATTAATATTGCAGGATCACCATCGCGGCGAGGTGCAACATTGAAAACAATACCGTCGCCAATTCTTTCCGCATCTAATAAAAAGTTTTCTGTTTTAACAAATACTTCAAGATTCGAATGTCCTTTGACTGATCCTATATTATATATGCCTTTGAGATTATTCTCAATAGCTAAGATGTGTGCTTTGGCAATATCCGTGACATGAATATAATCTCTGACACAAGTTCTATCCTTTGTCGGATAATCTATACCATACATTGTAAATGCTTCGTTAGACATTGCTGCTTCAAAAATTTTAGCAAAAATATGAGTAGCATTTGGTTCTTGACCGTGTATGCCACCTTCTACTGCACCGCAAGCATTGAAATATCTAAATGACACATACTCTAAACCATATGCCTTATTGTGCCAATTAAGCATCATCTCAGTCATTAGTTTAGATTCACCATATGGTGATATCGGATTTGTATCTGATTTTTCGAATAGCATATGACTTTTTTCAGGGTCACCATAAACCGAAGCGCTGCTACTAAAAATGAATTTTGTTTTAGGGGAATATTTGTTAATGTGTTCTAAATACTTTGCAGTTTTAGCAACATTGTTATCATAATATTCTATTGGGTTAGTCATACTTGGACCAACTAAACTAGTGCCAGCACAATGAATAATTGCATCTGGCATATTATTCATTACGCTTTTTAATGAATCAGCATCAACAAAATCACATTGAATGAATTCATCATAGTATGTTTTTAAATGTGGACTAACTCGTCTGTCAATACCAACAACTCTATAGCCTTGATTTTTTAGTTCAATGCAAATAGCGCCACCGATATAACCGGCGGCACCTGTAACTATAACTGTTTTAATATTTTGCTGCTGGGACATGATCTCTATAATCCTTACCACCTCGCCACCAATGTGATCCTTCGGCATTAAACATAATATCTATACAACGATCAATAGTATTAGATGTCCAAGTAGCTAATTTGCCTAGATTGGCTCGCTCTTGAAACAACAAACTATTCAATTTAAATATGGCATCATCTTGTGACCATGGGATGTAAAGACATTCACGATCATTAGCAAATGTTTCTGGGAATGATCTATACGCAGGATACAAACAATTTGTACCTAGTGCATCTGCTTCTGATGCTGTATTACTTACCCAATCTTGTAATGCACAATTAAATAATACTCGAGAATCACCCAACAACTCATAGTACTCATTCTTTTTAAGATTCTCATATATTTTAAAATTGTGAGTCTTTTCCAATGCTCGCGCGCGATCCAAATACTTTTGGTTGTTGCTACGTAATGGTCCACCTGATAAAACGGCAAACTCTACTGCAGGATTAAGTGTATGATAACGCTCAATTAGATCCATAAAGAAATCAGGTTGTTTTTCTTGATCAAATCTTGCCGCAAACACTACACGAAGTTTTCGCTCATTAAATGGAATCAACGACTCAACACGGCTGCGAACTTCATTTTTGTCAAACGCCAAACCAGAGATATTAAAGATTGGTGCTTCCCAGCCCGCAATTTTCATATGGGCAACCATCTCTTCGTTAGATGCAAGTACACCTGTAACGAATTGGTCTGTCATTTTCTCATATAGACCCATCCACTTCTGCATGTCCCATACGTGTACAAAATCATCTGGGTCAATAGATTGTGCAAGACAACGAACAAATATTCGAGGTTGATATTCATAATTTACTTGATCCATGATGTAAGGCAATGCCTCAATACCCGGAGTAAACATATCTTCAAAAAAGATTGTATCTTCGTATGTAATTTCACCAGCTTTCATCTTCTTAATAAGATTAGCCATTTGTGTCAACGAATAATAACTACGACCATGTGCATCAAGTACTTGCCCAGTTACAATTGCTTTAGAGTCATCTAAAATATCACCATGAATTACTTCATAATCAATACCACGACGTTTAAATGCTGCCTCGCTCCAATGTTGAAGCTGTAAGGTATAACGACCTTCATACGGCTCCAGACCCATATAATATAATTTTCCCATTATCAATCCCTAGTAAAATACATTCTGCAACCGTTTTCGCCATCTTCTGATACTTCAATTACATAATCTCGATCAGGCCACTGTGCAATTAATTTCTCATGCAAATCTTTAGCAATCATCTCACAAGACTTATGATTCAATTTTAATGTGTCTTCATTATACCAGCGTTCAATAGTACGCTTTGCTTGTATAAATTCAACATCTCTATCATCATGAAATACTTCCATCTCAACACGGAAATGAAAAATATGTCTATGTAGATCAGCTAAGAATGAAACATCCAACCAATGTTCTTCCGGTTTACCAAAACGCTTTGTTGCTAATTTTGGATCCGTTGCCGCTGCTGGGTAACGATGAATACCTTCCTTCTGAAAGGTAACAAAAATAAAACTCTTGTTCATGCAAATAAGTCCTCAAGTGTTGAAGGGGCGACTTCGCTAACAGGCTCTGAATCCATAAACCTGCCAACATTCTTTTCCCAATAAAGAAAATCATCAGTATTTTTTACATCGAATAATGTCGAATATTCGTTTTCACAATTTTTATCTCTGCAGAATCTTAAAAATTCTTCTTTAGAATTCATAAGTGTACTAACATCCAATGTAAAGTTATGTACATTAGTTAAAATAAATGCAAGTCTGGCTCTCATAACATCTACAAATTTACCACCATTCTCAAGATATTCACCTACAGAAATATTCATTAATTTATGATATTGTTCTGCAGTATATTCTGTACCACATACCGCATTAATTTCCGCGACAACTGTTCTATAGATATTTGAAAATGGTCTTCCCATTTTTACAGATGAGCCACCATAGTCACCAGGATTCTTTTTCTTGCTATGTGAGAAATAAAACAATCCATTATCTAAAGACATAGAATGAGTAGTTGAATCATATGAAATATCAATGCCATCATATAAGCCAGTTTGACTAAATAACAAATATGGCAAGATACGCTTTAACGCACCAACGCCCAATACGTGTAAATGAAATGGTCTTTCAAATGGCACAGCATTAACAAAGAACGCTCGCTTAACATCTTCAAGTGGCCCCATACCCAAGGCAGCTGATCCCATAGCTACACCGCCAATACGATGATGTAAATCTTTTGGAATTTCATCAAGCATTGCCTCGCCCCACAATTTGTAGGTATCTTGGCCTGACCCCTGAATAATAACAAAAGGTCTGCAAGAACTTTTCATATCATCAAATCTTTGAATTTGTTCTAATACATTTTTGCCAGTTTGCCTAGCATAGCTCTCAAAATTTTCCATATCTACATATCTACGCTTAGTATCAATTTTAGATGATACTCCAGAAGCAGATGTAGACTTAACAGGAATCTCATCAAACGCCATTCCGATATCTGCGTATGTTGCTTGATTCTCAAAAACCTTATTACGAGTTTCAGATGTATTAGGCAGACCTCTAGTAATAATCTGCAACCCACCAGAGTCAGCATGAATGTTTTTAATTACTGGTCTAAATTTTTGTAATTTTGCACCAAAGTTCTTTTCTGTAAATCCATTATACAATAAAGAAAATTGATGGTTGTTTTTATTGTGAACAGTTTTGGAAATCATATCTTTAATCATTTCCAATGTCTCTGGGTCATTACATTGTTCTGCACCTAACCTCAGATACGCCGGTCCTGAAATAACATATTCTAATTGTCTGCTCATAAAAATAAACTTTCTAATGAAGACTTTTGTATGTCTCCAGCTTTTTCTGTCAAATTGACTGTAATCTGTTTTAGCTTAGGGTTCTTTTGCTTGAACATTCTCATCCAAGTTCCCTTTGCCACTGTATCTTGTTTAGGCAAATTCCATATCTCTGATATGAACTTTAATCCCGATGCTGTTCTTTCCCATCTTTGTTCTGCAGTCATTCCAGTTGACCAAGTAGACTTTTCGGCAGTTGCTTGTTCTTCTTTAAAAATAATATTGTTGCAGATAAAAACACCCAAACCATTTTGGATAAACTCTATACCAAAATTTTGATCTTCACATGGAATAAGGGTACCATCAGAATTAACGAACTTCTCATCAAAATATATTTCTTTATTGTGATGTTTCTTAATATTCTTAACAATCAGAATACTTGTCTTTGTCATAAATGTTGGTCTGAATCTCCATCTAATTATATCACCTTCAGCGTTTTCTGTCAAGTCTTTTGTGAAAGGCTGATTGGCAGGATTGACAGGCAAGAACATATCTACGTCTGCAAGATTCTCAAATGGAATATTTCTAAATGTTTTTACGAATGTATCATTTGCCCCATACTTTTGACCAGTATAAAGGTATGTGTCATTGTCAGCAAAAATGGCATAGTCCTCATCCGAATTATAAAATTCTTTCAAAAGGATATTTCTTGCATCACCGGGAGTTAGTACTTTACCTTGATGTTTAATATATTGAACATCTGGTTCATATTGTTCTTCTTTATAATTTTGCGCAAACACTACAGGTTGAAGATCATTTTTCTTGACCCAATCCAATTGCCGTTTGTGTATTTCGGCACGTCTTGCATTTGTACTGTCAGGTCCGAACCATGATATAATATAGCATTTCTCAAACTTCATTTACTCACCTAGCATTTTAATTAAGTGTTTTGTTTGATGCATTGCATCGTCAAGCGCATTATGGTAAACGCCTTCTCGTTCGTCAGCTGGGATCCAATTGAACAAAGCCTTTACTGTACGATAACATCTGTCATCCCAGCATTTCCAAGGTGGTTCTCTGTTCGTAATAAAATATGCATTTGATAAAATTGTGTTATCAAAGACAGCACCGTTTCCCCAAACAGGCAAACTCTTAGGCCCAAACCATTCCTCAAAATCATCTAATGCTTGATTCAAAGGAATGTTATTGCGAGTAAGTTCTCGCAAAGCTTCTTTATTTTGCTCTGACCACCATTTAATAGTTTCTTTTGAGACATGCATACCTACATCTTTGCAGGTTTTAAGATCAATGGTACAATAGAAAGTATCTAAAATTTCTTTACCTTCAAATTTTACTGCACCAATTGAACATATAGCGGCATTTGATCTTGTTGACATTGTTTCCAAGTCAACCATTATATTAACTGTCATTTACATCCTTGTCTTGCAATCTGGTAAAATTCGTTTCTAACTTCTGGGTGATTTTTAAATCCACCACCTAGACGAACTGTTACTGTAGAACTACCTGTATCTTCAACGCCTCTAGATTTTACGCAATAGTGTTGTGCATCAATTAATACGGCAACATCTTCGGTATCAAGAATATATTGTAGTGTGTGAAAAATTTGTTCTGTTAATCGTTCTTGAATCTGTGGTCGTTTGCTAAAATATTCAACAATACGATTAATTTTAGATAGACCAAGAACTTTGTCTTTTGGCACATATGCAACAGTTGCTAAACCGTCAATAACGACAAAGTGATGCTCACAATTAGATTGTACATTAACATTGCGTTCAACAACCATTTCATTATATTTCATTTTGTTGTCAACAGTTGTGCATTTAGGGAATGCATCATAATCGAGACCCCAAAAGATTTCGTTAACATACATTTTGGCAACACGCTTAGGTGTTTCCATCAAACTATCGTCATTTAGATCGAGTCCCAACACTTGCATAATATATGAAAAGCTTTTTTCAATTTCTGCAATTTTATCTTTGCGATCCATTGATACTTTAAATGTCGGTGTTTCCACTCCCATTTTAACTAAGTGTTCGTGAACTTGTTGTCCCAATACTGGGTCTGTTTTTGTCTTGTTATATGACATTTTGAATCCTTCCTAACTCGGATATGATGATTGAAATTTGTTACCTTTGTGTAACACTATTATTTATATTAAGTACCCCAAGCATTTTTGAATAATGGGATTTGTAATCTGTCGGAATATCTCCAACCTTTTTTCATTGCCAATTCTGCAACACCACGATTGTTCAATGAATACATTTCTTCTGTGCCACCACAAGGCATAATATAAACGACGCCGCCAAAACCAAATTTGCGATATTCATTTACTGCTTGTTCTGCTTCTTCGGCATCTTCTTTAGTTGCAACTACAAATTTAAGGTATGTATTACCTAACAATTGATATTGTTGAATAACTTCTGGTCTAATTGCATCCTCCCATTTTTCACCGCTGATTGATAATTTAGGGGATACTGAAAATGTTATGTTGCCATAGTCTCGACCAAATCTTGTCCACTCCTGAAATAGATATTCATCGAACTCATCAGTTATAAGTTGCGTGCCATTAGTTTCAAAAGTAAGTTCTTTTAGACTTTGCATCTTTGGATGTTCTAAAAGATCTGGATAAGCTTTTTGCCAACCCAATAAAGGTTCACCGCCAGTAATTACCAGATGTTCGTCACGCCATTCCTTGTACGGTAGCGTATCCACAATAGCATCGGCAATCGAATCAGTAGAAAGAACGGGAGACAAATGCTTAAAACGAGGATCCCAAGAAGCATAACTATCACAACCCGTAGACACCAAAGGTAACGAACCATATTCTTTATACTTAGAAGGGTCAACATTGTTTGCTTCATTACTAAGTTCTCCCTTAGGCATCCCAAAGCCAGCACATTTAAAGTTACAACCAAACGTTCTCAAAAACACTGAAGGCACGCCCATATAGCGACCTTCACCCTGTATGCTATAAAATAATTCTGCAATCTTAATTTTGCTCATATTCACTTCCAAAAATAGTAGACCATTTTTTTAATTTGGCAATTTTATTATCAGCGGCAATACTTACTTGTTCGCTATCTACAAGATCAAATGTAATACATAAGTCAATCATGGCTTGTAGATCACCCAACTCTTCGGCTAGATGTTCTCTGTTTGTTTTTGGTTTGCCGGGTTTAAAATTGTCAATACCAAAGCGGTCGCATTTGCTAACTGCTTGTATAACTTCAGCACATTCTTCTTGTAGAATGTTCAATATTTCTTTGGTTTTTGTAATCATAACAAATTATATGACATTTAGTCAGTAATGTCAATTGTGGGATTGTCCTTTTCAGCAGCAGCTTTCTTTTTGCGAGTTTTTGTCTCAGATGCCGTTTCTCGTTTTTCCGGATCTATTGTGTCCAATTGCTTTTTCAAATAATCAATCAAATGACGGCCTGCTTCTGAATCTTCTGCATTTTGAATAATAGAATCAATGTCCATATTCTCCATGAGTTTATATTTCGTTGCCTGTTGTTTCTTTTCTTTTTGAATTCTGCGAATAAAGGCAAAGTAAATAATTTGAGTATAATAGGCAAAGGGATTAGATGATTTTGTGGGATCAAATTTTGCAACAGCAGTTAGGCAATTTTCAATGCCGTCTGAAACCATATCATCTCTAAATGTGTAATTGATAAAATTAGATTTATAAGATAAGTGTGTTGCAATTTTAATAAAACATTCACCTATGTATCGAGGTACTCGAGTCGGTTCCTCTCCTACAGCTTTGGCTTTGTCTAATGATTCTTTATATTCTATAAGAGCAGCAAGAAACTGTTTGTTGTTTACATAATGAGCAGGGGCCTTAATGGAGGGTTCTTCTAGTTCCTCGATTAATTCTAATATCTCGCTCTCCGGTGTCGTCGTTGTTTTCGTCATTCACATCTCCTAAAGATTGTTCAAATTTTTCAAATAATTCTTCAATAATTCCATCATCTGTTTCTTCAGCGTCATCGCTTTCATCATACAGCTCGTCTTGGTTGTCTCTACACATTATATACTCTAAGTAGTTATTTTTCAAGCTTTCTTTGATATTTGTAGCAACTACAATTTGATGTACAGGTATTTCATATACGTTTTCCTCAGAGAAACTGAATAAAGGAAACAATACGTATGATTCGATTAACACACCATCTCTAGGCAATCGTAACATATTTAAGATTACTGGGTCTGATACACTAATGATGCGTTTGCCTGTCAATTGTTTGCAATCATCTGTTGTTTTGCAGATTATGCTATCGCCAGATGTGAGGCGTAAGAATTTGTAATTTACTTTTTCTTCTTCCATTATAATGATACCTTTACTAATTTATAGTTAAAATGCTCATCATTATAAATTTTTATTCGTTCAATCATATGTAATAATGTATAATTCTTTTTAGATTTCCATGTTAAATCATCTGCAATATCATATAGTTTACACGATGTTTTACTTTCACTTGTTCTTAAACCTCGGCCAATAGATTGTAAATTTCTTACTCTCGATTTTGAAGGTGACGCAAAAATAATATTATGCAGGTTTTTAATATTTATTCCTGTAGAGAAAGTACCATAGCTAGCAACAATAATTGCATCAGTTTCTGTTTCAGTAATTCTACGAATATCTTCACGCTGCTCAGTATCAGTTCCACCATAAACAAAAAACACTTTTCGATTGTCCGCCTTTTCTTTAATCATATCTTTTAAAACTTTGCCATGTTTTTCAACATACTGAAATAATACTAATGTATTGCTCGTTTGTTTTATTGCAAGGTTTCTAATAAATTTATTTCTAGCTTCATGCTGAACTAAAAAATCCATTTCATCTTGATACGATTTTCCTTTTTGTGCCTTTTTAATTTCATCAGAATATTCCAAGATAATATTAAAAATTTCTAAGTCGGCAAGTGTTTTATCGTTAATTAATTTCTTAGTTGTTGTGACTTTATAAACTGGCCCAAACAATCCTTCTAGAACTAATTTATGGGTATGAGTACCATCCAATGTCCCCGTTGTCCCAACTCTGTATGGAGTGGTAGTACATTTATTTAGTATGCTTGTTAATGACTTTGCTTTAAATAAATGAGCTTCGTCACCATAAATTGCTTTAAAATCTACAAAGAACTGTTTGGGCAATTTATAAATTGATTGCCAAGTACTAATGACAATATCATATTCATTAGATTTTTCGTGACCACCATAAATGCGATGGCAATGTTCTGAAGCTTTCCAGCCATTCAAACAAGAATAATCTTGAAAATCCGAATACATCTGTTCAACTAAAGAAGTCGTTGGAACAAGTATTAATTGTCTACGACCAACTCGCTCATGCCATCTGATTAAACAGTAAATGATAAGAGATTTACCCGACCCCGTAGGGGACAATAATAATCTCCTGCCATCTTTAATTGCTTGAAATACCGCATCAAATTGATAATCCCTAATTTGTATAGGTTTACCTTTTGAACCAACATTTAGATCTTCGCAAAACTTTCTAACTATGTCGTAAGTAACTGCATCGTTTTCTTCTACATAATTGGAATAATCAATAACATAATCTCGTTCTTCACAGAATCGTTCTAGGTAACTTTTTAATCCAACATATAATTCTTGTGTGAACATAGAGTAAAGTCTTACTTTACCATCCCACATACGAGATTTATAAAGAGGATGAAACTTAGCACCAGGAACGTCAAAAGAAAAATGATCGTTTAACTCTTGACCTATTGAAGGCTCACATCTTACTTTTAAATATGCTTCGTCTTTTTTCGATAATTCGATATCTGCCATTACATCATGCCGTTGGTAAATTTATTCCATTCAATAGCATTTTTAATATCCCATGTTCTACTATTCAAAGAGCGAATGATTTGTTCTAACTGATACATCACTGTTTTAAAGTATTCGACTTTATCTTGATATATTACAAGATCGTAGTCGACAGTTAGAAACTCATCCATTTCGTTCTTTAATGGTTTATTGCCTTGCCATTGTTCCCACCCTTCGTCTGTTAATTCTGTTTGTGACATTTCGCCGCGATAATAACGATATTTCTTACGGCGACAATTCAAATAATCAGATTCAGCTTTGCGAAGGTTGAGGCGTGTTGAGGTTAGGTAGTTCAAATACTTGGCATGAAGGTTAGGAGTCCTTGCAGACTCTTGGCCAAGATTCATCTCATTAATCCTACAATCCTCTACCCATGATTCTTGTAGATCGGATAATTTCATAATATAATTTACCTATTTAACCAACTTGTATAATTTGCGCAGGATTGCCCTGGAAGTTGAATGAACCGTAGTGGTTCAAGGAGATTGAAGGATCGAGCCAGATTTCTCCGCCGATATCTTGCCAGCGTCTGCTGAATGTGTAGTCCTCAGACAAATAACGCTTGTCTTTAGGATCAATCATTGTATCGAAGAATGCATAGAAGTGAGGGTTCAATTCTGGAGGTGTATTCAAATCGTTGTTGTATTTCAACTCTGGATACTTCTCAATCATCTGGTCGATAACTTCACGCTTAATCATCATGAAGCCTGTAGCTCCATCATGTAAACGAATTAGACCATTCTCAATTGCAATTTGTTTTGCTTCACGATTTAGGAACTTAAAGTTAATTGCGTAATCGCTACCAAATGATGCAATTGCTTTGTCATCGATTGGATCGTTCGTTTGTTTAAGGCTTTCACGAATGCGCTGCCAATTAACGCCCTTCTTAGGGTAAGCGCCGACTGCAACATCTTTGTTGTGTGCAATTAATTTAATAACGTCTTCAACCTGAAATTCAATGTCGGCATCAATAAACATTAAGCGAGTGAAATTGCTTTGTAGAAAATATGCCACAAGAACATTACGTGCTCTTGTAACTAAAGATTCATTTGCAATTGTACCAAACGCGATTGGAATTTGATGTTGATTGCAAAATGTTAGTAACCGAATTGTTGATCGGAAATACGCTTCCGTTAATTGACCGCCGTAGCATGGGGTCGCAATAAAGATTCTTTCTTTACGAAGAGCATCTAGACTGACTTCTAATTTTTTCTCATTAGGAGCAGCTGCGCTAGATTGTTGTCCCGCTTTAGGCAAGTTAGGAACAGGGGGCAAAGCCATAGGCGATACTTTTTTAATTTTTTTATCCATAATAACTCCAAGTTATATTATAAAGGTTCTACTTCGAAAATAGTATATTTGAACGATGCTATCGCTGTAAAATATTCTACGCTTGCTGACGCAATATCAAAATCTAAGGCTTGTAGGGACACAGGGAATAGATTTTTAAATATTATATTTACTTTAGGCGTATTTGTCGAGTCGAGAATAGTCAAAGTACCATCCGAGTATGCCAAAACTTCTTCTTTTCCGCTTGTTTTTGTAACAAACGGGAATCTGCTCGGCCTATTAGTTGTAAATGTTTTGAATTGCGAATAATTGTCAGGAAATCCTAAAGCAATTAACCACCTATACATTTCCAAATAATTGGACATATCCTCAGCTATAATGAAACGAATTGTAAATTCACCAAAATTAATTTTGTCACCTATTGTCGGTACATCGATAAAAGGCGTTGGTTGTGTAGCAAATCCTAATTGTAAGTCAGGGATGTTTGCTGATTGACAGGTAAAAGATGTCTTAGGCATGTCCTTAATACTAAACTTAAATGCGTTCGGTCTTAAGAAATCATTTGTCGTGGGTGTTGAATTTATCCAACTATCTTTTACGACATCAATGTTTGCAGTATAAGCCATCTTTTTCCTTTATGCTATCTATATATTTATATAGCCTGTAGTGTGTGCAAAGATTAAAAAAGGGGGAATTGCTTCCCCCTTTAAATCCGATCTTTGCCGGCTTGATTACATTAGGTTAATAACCTTAGTCTTACGATAATACTGATTGCGGCCTGCTGTAAATCTATCAGCATCTGCATCAGATAAAGAATCGCTAGATGTAACGTATGGGTTAGCAATTAAACCGTAACGTGTCTTGAAGCCAATCTTTGGCTGGAAGCTGTTAGGATCAATTGCACGAACCATTTGTAAAGGAACATATGGGCAGTAGAACATACCTGCGTCATATGGGCTAGAACCCTTATAACCAACCATGTAAAACTGATTAGAAGCGCCTAGGTTTGCAGAATACGGATCAATGTAAACACGATAGCGTCCGTTTAGAACACCTGCGAATGTATTGCCTGTATCGTCAACAGTTAGACCTGTGCTCAAAGCTGGAGTGTAGTCTAGAACACCAGACATAGCTAATGCACTTGCAACGTCTGCAGAGCAAACGATGAAGTTACCTTTACCACGACGTGTGTCTTGTGCAATGTGGTTAGCATCACGTTCAATGTTGAACAATAGACCTTTGAAACGCTCTACAGACCAACGACCATTAGAATCAACGTCTAAGTCGAATGTGCCGGCAGTTGCTGTTGCTGGAGAACCGTTCTTTGCAACTTTGTAAATTGTACGAACAACTTCGCGATTAATTTCAAACATAAACTCTTGTGACAAGATGTTTGATAATTCTGCTTCTGCGTCAAGACCGTGAATTGCTTTCAAGTCTTGTGCCAATTCAACTGTATATTCAGCTTTCAGTGCACGAGATTTTGCAGTAACTGTTGTTTTGTCAATAGAGAAAGACATTTCGCCGAAAGTATCTTGACCTTCCATTGAACCTGTTGTTGTAGCGTTACCAGTGTTGTATGTTCCAAATACTGGGTTATTGCCTGTTGCGTCTTGCATAGAGCTAGAGAAAGAAGTATTTGCCTCATTGTACAATGCTTCTTTTCTTGTCGATGTGTTGTTACGCTCTGAACCATATATAGAACGCATTGCAAAGATCAAGCCTGTTGGACCTGTCATTGGCTGTACACCGCAAATGTCATATGCCATTAGGTTAGGCATTGCACGACGTACTAAACCGATCATGATCGGGTCATACTTGTCAATACCGCTAGTAGCAGAAATGTTGTTTGTTGGAGCTGCCTCAAACAATGCATTACGCTCTTCACGTAATGAACGCTCTTGGTTCTCTAACAATACAGACGTTACTTGACGTTTGTAGCTGTCTTTAATTGGAGGAAGGTCTGGGTGATCCAGAATTGCTTCCCATTTCTTTTGGTAGTTTTCGGATAAAAACATTTATGTCTCCTTGTTGTGACTGTTTTAAATAACTTTTACTTATTTATAAGTTATTGTCTTTTGATTGTTCTCGATAAGGCATTTGCATAAGCTGAAACAACATCGTTGCTTTGCGTGAAGCTAGCTGGCGTGTCAGTCTCCTCTGTTAGCGCTTGCTTGGCTGTCTCTTTAATTACAGCGTCGCGTGGAAAATAATTTTCCTTAATAACAGAAACTTTTTCTTTGTAGATTTCTTCATTCTCGAAATCGACACCTTCTAAAAGTTTTGTCAATTTATTTACTTCAGTATCTGCCAAATCCTTAGCCATTTCCTTAATAATAAGTTTGCGCTTTAGTTCTGTTACTGAAGTATTTAAGCCAACATTGTTTTCTACTTGACCATTTAGGCTTTCTTCCAACTCTGTTACCTTAGCTTGTAATTCACCTATTACATCATATTTTTCCTCAGGCACTTCAATATAGTGTTCTTTGAAGAGCGCCTTAAGACCTGTCATAAAGTCTTCAGCGATTTCACCGCGAAGACCATTTTCTACTGCCAATTTATTTTCTTCTATGTAATTTTCAACTACATAGTTAAGATATGCATCTACTTTTTCAACAATGCTTTCCTTATACTCAAGGAATTCTTCAGCATATTTTTCTTCAAGTGATGCTGCAACTTTTTCCATTTCATTATTAACGCGAGCAATAACTGCTGCTTCAAAAATGGATGTTGCTTTTTGTCTAAAATCTTCTGAAAGTTCTTCGCCAAAGATTGGAGAAAGATCGATAGGTTCAACTATTGATTCTTCTGTAGTCTCTTCTTCAGACACAACTTCTGCAGATTCATCAGTTTCTTCATCTTCATGAATACCCGTGTTCTGTGGGATAGTTGAAAGATCTTTTACTGTTGTGAAGTTAGGTGCATCGCCGACCGGACCCTTCATTGCAATAGTATTTTTAGAAATACCCTTTGCAGTAATAGCTCCTTGGTTTACATCTTTCTCTTCACGATCTTCGTGACTTGCAGATTCCGAATCACCCTGTTTAGGGTTTGCTGTGTCGCCAGAATTGGCGGGCTTGATTGTGGAATCTTTTCCGCTAGTTGGAACCATTGGTCCTGCGCCCTCATTAACTTCCTGCGAAGTCTTAACAGAAACGCGTTCTAGCAATTCCTTAACTTTACTTTCTACTGACATTAGAGTCTCCTAAATGTATGAATGTTCTCAATCTATATTTATAAGTTTTATTACCTAGACAATTGATTGACGAATTGTTCAAAAATTTGTAATTTAACTTCGTCTAAATTCTTAGCTGAAGTCTTCCTTATTTGCTTTTGTGCATTTTCAATTTGTATTGCTTTCCACACGCCATTTTCAAGAATCCACTCCGCAGATTCCATGATTCCTTGAACAAAGGCGTCTGGGGCAGATGGGTCAGCAACAATGTCAACAGTTGCAAGGTGAAAATCGCCTTGTACTTCGTTGATTCCTTCGGAGTTCATTTTCAACGACCCTAAACCTCTTGTGGATACGCCTAACTGAACTTCATTTTCTATTAAATTCTTTGCTATAATTCCCATAGGTGTATCCAATATTTTGGCTCTACCTATAACATCATTACCTTCCATTCTTAGACTGGTAATAAGGTGGGAAACTTGATGTAAGTTGATTGAAGGATTCTCAGGATGACCTAACTCTCCTAATGAACGTTTTTGCCCAATAAGCTCTTGATACTTTTGGACTTCTCGTTCCATAATACCTCTACCATAGGAACGATTGTTTCTATTTGGTTTTTCAGCTTGAGCAAAGATACCCTCAATAAAGATATTTTTTCCGCCACCCTGTTTGTCTTCTACAAGGTAGTGTAAATCTTGTGCGACTTCTTTAATTAATCTCATATTAGTTCCTAATTATTTTTTAGTCTGTTGGTCAGGTTCTATAAAGCCTGCAGGTTTAGATAAATGCAAATAAACTAATGAATTTGCTGGCATGGCAAGAGAAATATTAGAATTTGTATTTGATGTGTCAGCGAATCCAAACATTTGTGTCATAGACCAATTATCATTTCCATTGAGGTATAATGTTGCTATACCATTGCGAGAAACAACAACTGGCGATGTACCTGATGTAGACCACATCATACCTGTAATATTCATTTGAACATTTGGTTGATCTACAGTTTCATCTGATAGTTTTAGATCTAAACTAGTAATATTTGCTTGTCCATCGCCAAGAAGTTTTATGACTGCTTGTTGTCTAACTTTTTTAAGTACTGTACGTGTTACTGGCATCTTAATATCCTATTAATCTTTAACTTCTTTAGCATGATGCTTAGAAAGTTCGAATGTGAAATTTCCGCCTTGAACTGGCTTACCAGTATGAATAGCCTGATGCTTAACATTTGTACCGTGAATAGCATTGGCAACAGAAAGATTGGCATGTGTGTGAATATGTCCCTCGGAGTCTTTTGTAACAACAAGCGGATCCTCGTGTGTTGTCTCAACTTCTTCATTGACATCTTTATTCGATTGCATATAATCTCTAACTGTTGATATATAATCAGCACTTAAAGTAATTTTACTCTGTACCCATTCTGCAAGGTTAGTATTATCTTCTAACATATCATGCACAGTTTGAGCATTGGCAATAATAGATCTCAGTTGAGACTTGGCCATATCGCCTTCATAATCATACTCACGAGAATCTTTTGCCTCATTCGTTTTCTTTGCACCATAAGATGCACCCAACGCCATACGAATACGTTCTTTTTTAGATTTGCCGGCAAACTTAGGATTATCCGAATGGACAAAATCGCTAATATATTTGCCCGTAGGATCAGAAGCCTTTAGCTTTTCTTCTAAAGTTTCTTCTCTGATACTATTAAACGTTTTCATTTTCTTGTTCTTCTACGTCTATTGTAGTTTTACCTATAGATGATGCAATCTCTACTTTTCTAACATCAAGGGCATCAGAAATTTTATCTGCCATTGCGGTATTAAAATCTTGTAAAGCATCAGCTTGCTTGTTATTGATAATATTATCAATCATGTTTTGAATAACTGTGGATTCCATAATTTTTCCTTACTGTGAATTATTTATAGGTTGTTGTTGTCCCGGTGGCATACCCGGCATTCCAATTTGCGGTGGAGGACCTTCATTCTCAATTTGTTTCTTCATTTCCTGAATCTCTTTATCAGACATTCTCAAAATATTTTTCATTACATAATCTTGACTATAATATGCACCAACAAATGGTTGAACTTGATTTAATAAATCTACACGATTCCTCAAATTCTCAGCATTTTTCATTTCTTCAAAATATTGATCTTGTGCATATCTATATTGAATGTCATCTTTAATTTGATTCCAGTCTTTATCTGTCAGAACACCCTTTAAAATTAATTGGGTTCTCAACATATCACCAAATATTTCATTAAACTTTTTGCGAAGTCTTCCAACAAACTTGGCAAATTTTAATTCGTCTCTTGTTATCTCGGTTGCTCTACCAAAAGAAATACCAGTTTGCGGCTGCATTCTAGAAAGAGGAACATTTAATGCCTGATATAATTTACCCTGAAAGTAATTAATATCTTCAATCTGTCCCAAATTTTCGCCGCCAGGTAATGTAGTAATCTCAGTACCTCTGCCGCCTTCTCTTCTTGGCAACCAAAAATCTTCCAACATAGACATCATTTTACGATCATCTCGTATCTCGCCCGTATTAGAATCATAAACGATCTTATTACGATAACGAGCCATGATATCTTTTAAATATTGCTCAGCTTTCAATTTAGGCAAATTGCCCACATCAATATAAAATATTCTTCTTTCAGGCGCTCTAGCCAATCTATAAATTACTAAAGCATCTTCCATCATCTTTAACTGATTCACAGGTTTAATGGCTTTATGTAAATGACTTAACACTACATTCTTATCCAAATCCATAACCCCAGAAGGCACAAATGTTATAGCATCTGTTGCTATCTTAATACCTTGTGTTGGGTTATTTGCAGTATAACCCGGATTATATGTAATACCTTTTTCATTATATAAGAAAAATTCTTCTACTGACTTGATAATTTCAACACCAGTCTTTTGATCTTTTTCTTTTTTAACTTCTCTGATCTTTTTAATTTTTCTAGGATCTATAATCAATGTTTCCAAAATACCACGTTTTGGATTAGAAGTGTCTATAATCTTTTGAAAATAAATTCTCCCATCTATATACCATCTGCGAAAATAATCAAATCCTCTAGTATCAAATTCAATCAATTTGTAAATTACTTCAAATTCTTTAATGATACTATCTTTAATATCTTGAGGAATCTTAGACTGATCCAAATTAATTTGTACTAATGCTTCATCATCAACTGCCGCAATAGCTTCAGTCAAAATTTCATCAATAGCTGCAGATGTATCTGAATACATTGCCGCTTCACGATATCGTGTAATAAGTTCATACTCAGATTTCGCTGTCGCATCTAGATCAACGTATGTGCCAAAATGCCCACCCGCTTGTACTGTTGATGCACCGTCGTCAGAAACAGGAGTAGCGAAACCTTGCAGTTTACGATCTATCTCATCTTCCCCACGACTAATATTAAAACCAAATAATTTAATTGCCATAATTTAATTCACTTTATATTATTAAGCCAAAGTTGTAATTGCGTCTACCAATTGTTGTGCAGGATTATTAGAAAATTCAAAAGTTTGATACTGGAAAGATACCGAGAATGTCGATAACTGATCGTTGCTACCAAAGTCTAAACCAACTGCTCCCAATTCAACTGGGAAGGCGCCTATTAATTTATATTGTTTCAGAACTGCACCATTACGGTCCAATTGAGAAATAAACATATCTGTTTGATATTGAGCAGGCTGTAATGCACCTGTTTTGTTTCCGAGATTTTCCATCCCGTTCATCCATTGTTCTATAGCGGATCTAATAGTAAATCCGGAGTCATTTAGAACTGTGCATTGGAACGGAGCAAATTCTCTGTCGCCAGCCATCTTAATTAGACGTCCTCTGTAATATACAGGGGCAACACCAATGGTTTGCCCTGGTAATTCAGCTACACTAATTAAAAATGGGGACTTTGTTACGGCAGCTGCTCGCCCCGTAACATAGTTTGGAAATGTCAACTGAACCGCAAACTGATTGGGACGTGCCCCACCATTTGTTAGTTCCGATTTAAATCTCTCTACATTAAATGGTATTGCCATTTCTTATACTCCTATTTAGGCGCCGACTTCTTCAAACGACACGCCACTTCTTGTAGCTACAAAATTCAACTGAATAAAGTTGATTGCTCTTGCAGGCTTGATGAATATGTCCGCAACAAATTCATTACGGTCTACAACCGATCCTGGGTTATTCGTGTCATCACATATTACTCTAAAGTCTGTAATACCACGACGACCTTGCACATCTCTTAAGAATGGTTCAACAAGATTTCTAAATTGTGCTCTTGTGAATGGATCATTAAATTCAAATAATTGGAATTTAGATGCTGTAGAAATTGCTTTTTCTAATACGATAAACAATCTACGAACATTGATACGATCAAATGCACTTGGTCTTGCCAATAGAGTTTTATCTCCAAATAACAATGTTCCTTGTCCAGGGAATGTTACTACTGGATTAATACCTTTCTTGTACAGATCATCTCTGTCTGTCTTAGTAGGTGAGAAAGCCAATTTAACAACATTCTTAATAACGCCTCTGTTATAGCCTGCAGGAGAGAACCAAGGATCAGCAATGTAATCTGTTCTTGCAGCTAAGCCTGCGACGTCACCATTTAATGGAACATAACGATATTTATCATTGTAACGATCGTACTGATATTTCCAACCAGAATCCAATACCGCAAATGAGGAGCTTGTTAAAGTATCTCTATATGCCGCAATTTTACTTGCTTGGTTCGTAGTGTTAACAACATCTGTATATGGAGGAGATACAAATACTACACAATCTCTTCTTGATTCAGCAATACCAATAACAGTATTAACTACACCAACATTTGTTGTAGGTCCCATTGGAATTAAGCTTACATCATATAATTCGTCATTGCTAAATAATTCGTAACCGGCCTGTATATTTGCTGCAGAAACAGATGAACCTGTTACGCCGCCACTTAATGTAGTTGTGATATTTGCAGATAATGTTGCAAATGCTTTAGCTGAACCTGTTGTGCCCCAATTTGTACCTGCCGTTGGGTGATCTAACCAACTAATATATCTAGATTGATTGTTAATTACATCTTTGTAATAATTTGTAGAATTGTCAGAATTCTTGGCATCCGATGCTTTAGAAACATATGAGAATTTTTCAAGAATTGTACCAGCAGTTCCTGTCCAGTCGCCATTTGCATCTACAACAATTACGTGTAATTCGTCTGCAGAACCGTTTCTAGCAGAAACCCAAGCCGATGTGCTTGGAGCAGAATTGAATTGGTTAGCATATTGCCAGCCTGTAAATGTATTAGAATCTGCAACTGATACTTTTAATGAATTGCCCAATGTTCCTGGATATTTAGCAATAAATTCCCCATATCCAAACCCACCTGTGCTATATTCGCTATCATATACATCTGAATTTTCAATTAATAATGCATCAAAAGATAGAGTTGCGTTTGCTGTTGCAGTACGATTTTGAGAATCAACGATTGTAACTGCAGGAACAGAAGTATATCCTGTACCGTTTCTCGTAATAGTAATACTATTAAGAGTGAAACCAACTACTGCAATAGGATTTGCATTACTAGAAATAAATGCAGAATCGCCTAATACTGGAGTAATAATTACGTTGGGGGTAGATGTAAAACCCGAACCCGAATTCGTAACTGTGATACTACCTACTATTGCTTCTATTCTAGCAGTTGCGTTAGCAGTTGCACCACCTAAAAGATTATTTTTATTAATAGTAACATTTGGTGTAAAATTATAGCCACCAGCACCAATATTGATGATATTAATACTGTCAATAATACCGTAACCTAAATTAGCAGTTAAAACAGCACTAGTACCAGTGTTACCATCTAAACGATTTAACACAATATTAGGTGCAGCGAGGTAACCGTTGCCATTATTTGTAATAGTGTAACCTGTAATAATATTGCCAGTAATAATAGGATTCGCTGTTGCTTGTACGCCACCGGGCACTATCACGCCGCCAGAAATTGTAATATTACATGCTGTGCCTGCAGGTCCAAAATTTGAACCCGGGTTTGATATTTGAATATCTTCTAACTTAAAGTGTATTACTAAATTTGCGCTTGCACTTGTTGACTGTTGATTTTGAATTACTACATTAGATAAACTATTATAGTTATTTCCTCCGTCTTGTACGTTGATTGCCCCAATGCCACCAGAAGTTAAAACAGCAATTGCTGTTGCGCCGGAACCGCCGCCGCCACTAACTGTGACTGTAGGTGTGGCAGAATATCCTGCGCCGCCAGTAGTTAAATTAATTGAATTAACTACACCGGTTGTTGATAGTACAGCATTTCCTAATGCTCTGGTACCACCTGCAGGTGCAGCAGCAAAAGTTACTGTTATATCAGCAGCTGATGCAAATGTGTTTGGTGTATTAGTAATTGTTACACCAGAAACTCTACCAGACGGTGTAGTAACGGCGTTTCTTGCAACAGATTTATCTGCAACTCTAACTAATTTTAAATTATTTCCATATGATAAAAAGTTTGCCGCTGTGAAAAAATAACCTGCAGTATCGTCATTTGGGTTGCCAAATTGTTCTACAAGATTTCTCTCCGTGTCTACGGTTGTAACTTTTTCCACCGGTCCCCATTGAAAGGCTCCCGAAAATGCTCCAGCAGAAGTTGCTACCGCGGGAACAACCGTACTTTTATCTTCCTCGGTAACTAAAACGCCAGGTGAAAGCTGAAATGCCATCTTCTTCTCCTTGATAATTTTATAGATAGCTCTATAATATGATTTTCTATTTATTTATAAGTATGTTCATTTAGACATTTTCAAGGAATTTTCTTTGCATTTCGTGAATCTCATCCGGAGATTTCGAGGATGCTGTAAACCATATTTCGTCAGTTGTTATTACTGGGGCTTCGTGTTCTGGAACGCCCCTGTCAACAATACCAAACGGAGTCAGATTTTCTTCAATCTGTTTAAATTGTTCTTCGTACAGGGCTTTTCTTAAATTGCTATCAGTTAGGTCTTTAAAAAACGATTCGTTAGTTGCCCATGCAAACAGTACTAGAGTCATGACCAAATCGTCATGATATCCCTCGTCTGCTTTGTGTGTTCCTCGAACTTCAATAAACGTAGAAATTTCGTTTATAATATCTGGATCATGAATTAGTAGTTTTGTGCCCTCAACTAAACTCTTGAACGATGTACATCCCAATCGTTTAACTTGTTTAGTTGTTCTCACACCAAGGGTTGCCCCATTTGAAAATCCGCCAGACAGATACTGTCCCGATTTACTGTTATTTCCGACAAAGAATACATTTTCGTATTCTAAGTCCATGTATAATGTATCAGCCACTTGCTGGCCGTTGTCATTAATCTCAACTAAACAATATGCTTTGTTGTAATCTTTTGCTACTTTATATATTATATTTGGAAAAAGCAAAGGACTTATTTTATTGTTTCTATACTTTGCAACGACAGAATACGGGTATGCTGTGATATCCAATACCGTAAATGCTGAGTAATCTCCCCCCACTCCTCTGGATGTATCAGCTACAAGCATATACACCTTGTCCTCTTCTGGTTCCTCAAATATATCTAAACCATCTTTACTATAGATATAGGGTTTAACCGACATTCTACCAATTGTATCCGGATTAACTAAAGTATTAGAAGACCCGAGGAATCTACATAAAACCTCTTGGTTGAACTTGAGTTCGCCCAGCATAGCTTTTTGTTCTGCGGCCCATTTCTCATCTCTACCAGGAATTTTGCTATATGGAATAAACAATGGAACAAACCCGTTTAATTTTTGCTCAGCTTCATTCCAGAATTTCCAGAAATGATTGTAGCCAAGCGGGGTAGATGTCAATAGAATCTTTGTGGTATTACCAGCAGAAATTGTTGGATAAACAGATGTGAAGAAATCTTCTGCAACATTATTAGGAATAATTGCTGCTTCGTCAATGTACAACCAGTTTACAGATTTGCCTCGAATACCAGATGAGCTTGTTGCAGCTGTAAATACTTTAGAACCATTCTCTAGTTCAATGTCACCTTTGTTGAATGTCTTTACACCCTGTTGCATCCATATTGGAAGCATTTCATACATTAGTTCATATCTAGAAAGTACTTCTCGAGCAGCGGAGGATTTGTTTGCTAATATAGCAACTGTTTTATTTTCCTGAAATAATGTATACCAGAGAATACAAGCAGCCGCAGTAATTGTCTTACCTTGTTGCCGACCTTCCATCAGAATAACTTTACGATTATTAAGTATAATGTCTACTTTTTCTTTTTGACAATCGTATAATTTAAAAGGAATTAAACCTTTATCCAATGAAACAATTTTACAATAATTCTCAATAAAGTAAATTGGGTCTTGACTGCATTTTATAATTTCTTTAACCTGTTCCGGAGAATACGATATAATCGTACCAATCTGTTTTAGATTGGGGTTACCATTATAGGATAATTTTTTACTGGTCGATGATTTTGTCATCTTTTTTACCTAACAATTTCATTAGTTCGCTAGTAGAACCAGCAAACACTACATTATTTTGTGTTCCAATTTGAACCGGATCGTCCGCCTGTAGTTCTTTAACCTGTTTCTGCAACCCCAACAAATCTTTTGAAACATCAGATAAGGTTTTAATAAATTGCCCCGTTACCTCATAGCTTCTAGGATGCTCAGAATTTTTAGATAGACTAATTAATTCCTCTAAAGTGTCTTCACCTTTTAGCAACAATTTTCTCATTGTTTGTCTGGCCAATTGGTAATCATCTTCCTGATCCATTGCTTTTGTTGCATTTAAATTTTCAGGAATTGTGGGCAAATTTGTATTTTCAGTTTCATCCATCGGATTGATATTAAAAATATCATTCAAATTTTCTATATTTTTCATAGTTAAAAGTCTTCAAAGTTTTCAATATATCCAAACGAATCGGTTACATTTGCAGTTACCGGATCGGGTTGTACTGTTATTATTTGTTGCTGAGATGTAAGCTCCGCATCATTAAAAATATTGGATGTTGTCTTTTTAATAATACCTTGTTTACTAACAGGACCGTAAAAATTAAGTTTTAGTACAAAACTCAATGTCCATATGATAGATCTTCTTGTAGTTAGATCTCCCTCATAATCATCTTCAAATCCTATAGAACTTAAGATTATAGGCAAATCGTTTTTAATATTAAGTTGCGGTACAGCTTTAATAGTTAAATTATAATCAGGATTAAAATAAGGTAGAATTTGTTCTATTACTTGTAATCCATCATCTTGATTTTTTGCATATACATATAAAATTACATTTATATTATAAGGTGTTGGGGCATATTGAGCATTTGCTGCAGTTGAACTATTAATTGTTCTTGATTGTTGAATTGGACTTATTTTTCTGTTGGGATCATAATCCAGCGATATCATCTCAAATCCCATTCTAGGCAATAAGACTTGTACATTCTGAGTATCTACATCGGGTAGTTGTCTTATCTTAGTTAAGAATTTTTGTTTAGGCGAATATGATAACGGTACTTTTTGTAGTTGCACTACATTGCCATCAGCATCTGTTCTTTGTATGGTAATATTATTAAACATATTACCAAACGCAACGATTGCTTTACGGATTGTTCCCCAATAAAAACGTTGATCTAACATTATTTGTTAACCTCACCAAACGGATTTCTTTCAGAAAAATCCAAAACGTTATCTGCTTCAGCAGTAAAATAATCATTATCCGCGGCAGTTGGATCATTATTTGTAGATTGTGTTTCATTAATTATAGGAGACAATGCGTTTGCTTCTGTAACTAAAGTTTCACCATTTTCTTGTAGCATTTCAAAATTGTCTAATGGGTCGGCAAATTGTTTAAATATGTCATCAATCTCACTAACTCCCGTATCAAATACTTCATTAGAGTATTGCATCAATTCGCAACTCATTCTAAATACAAATAACTTACCTACCTGGAAAAAAGGACTTTGGCTATCTACTTTTCGAATCTCAAATAAAGATTTTGTCAAAGGCATATAAATTATATCACCTTCTGCTGGTCTAATACTTAATACCGAAGTACCAGTTGATCCAACTGTCTCGACCCACCTTTTTCTAGCAACAACAAAATTAGCCTGATCTCTGATTTCCAAACCGAATTTAGTAATTATTTCATCATCACCGTCGTAACCCGAAACATTTTCCATATACATCTCAATTGGATAAGCATGTTCATAACTATTATAAGGATCTTCAGTTAATATAGGATCGGGATTATACGGTTTTCTAGGTAAATAGTAGACTTCTACGCCGTAAATCTTCATGGATTCGATAATCAAATCTTCGTATAAATTCTGTTCAGAAGAACGACCTATTGTTCTACCTGACTGAAAATAATGATTAACTGTTGCCATTTTACTATTGACTTCCTATTGACATGATGTTATCATCATCTATGTACCGGTTTAATAAAGTCTACAAATTATCCAGTAAACATATCTACTGGTAATTCAAATCTAGATTGCATCTCTGCTTCAATCTTGTTTATCTCATCTAATGCGTCTTCATAAATTTTATCGGCATTAAGTGTTACACCTCCAGGAAGTTGAACTCCGCTGAATTTTTTAAGATTCTCTCCCCATTGTCTTTTAAATAGAGCAGTGGTATATTGCTTTAAGAATCTGTCGTTATATACATCTCTGTATGTATCTGGGTCTAATATTCTGTAGCATTCCACAATGATGTAATCCCCTACATTTACATCACCTGCCCAATCCATATCAATGTACAACCTATTCATGTGCCTATTGAAACGGACTGGCTTTGTTCCAACCAATACTTGATTTATCAATTCTAATTCTTGTTTAACCTGATAGTAATATATTAGGTTTGTAGACATTAAACTATATAGATCGTTAATCAATATTTGGTAACGAATACTAAAAATATTCATACCATCTGATCTATCAGAAAACGGTAAAATTCTACTAACACCTACAACAGAATCAGGTATTGGTACATATAAGTTTGCTATATCTTGAGCCGTTATTTGGTGTTTTAAGTAGACCATTTCTACAGCATCATAATGATAATCTCTATAGAATTGAAAAGCATCATCTATACGATCTTCGATTTGATCGTCGTCTATATTAATTTCAATAACAGGCGCACCTAATCTGCGCAAGCAATAATCTTTAAGTTGTTCTCTTGTTGTTACTGTTGCCATTATTTTGTTACTCCTGGATTTACGGTAACTATACCTTCTGTTATTCTTATAACACTATTAGCATTATATGCTTCAACATCATATAGGTATCTGCCTGCTACTAAATTTGTAGTAACGGTTGAATCTAAATTCAAAGATACTATTCCATTTGCAACATCTGTAATTTGTGAAGTAAAACTTATAGCGTTTGCGCTATAATATGAACGTCGTAGTTGAGATCTTACAGCATACCCCGTCAATGAGGTGGGTGTTTTATTGTCTATATAATAAACACTTGTAGTAAAGCTTGCGCCTTGATCTATATTTAAATTTTTAGTTGTAGCCATTATAGCCCGTTATTTTTTATTTCGTTGTCAACTAATGTCATTAAATCATCGTTTATTGTTGTGTGGATTCCCGATAATATAACTCTTACTTTGTCTTTAACTTTCTGCAATGAACCCACGGTTTCATAAATTTCTGCAGTTATAGTTGTAGTATCCGCAACATGATCTGCGGTAAGTTGTGTAATATTAATCATTTGAATCTTCCGTAATAAATTCTATATGCTAAGTTAATTATGTCATCGCCAGCAATATTAATAAATCCTTGTCGGTCAAACTTGTGCTTGCATACTATTTTTAAAATTCCAGGTTCAACTATTGTTGTTATAATAGATGAACCAAGATACAATCCTGTACTAGGTTGTATAATTTCTCTAATCATAACTGAACCAGACCCACTAATTACAGAACTTCCTGAACCTGCAACCCCACCATTTACTTTATAAAATGGCATAACAAAGTAGTCATCAGTATTTATTAAAGAATTATTAATCAGAATAAATTCGTCAGAACGATCTACATAGTTGGCAGTTGGACTTAACGCTAATACTTTTGGAATATTAATAACGCCCGGTGTGTTATACAGTATATGTGGCATTCTTCTATTCAAAGAAAACTTAGTATTTCCCGACCTATCGGTTATATTGAATGCGCCAGAATTTAAAGAAATACCCATTATTGAATTCCAAGATAAACTAAATTGCCTGTTATCTCCACGCTTCCGTTTAGGAAATAATTAGTTGTGTTATATTTGTATGTTAAAGAAGAACCAAGACCAGCAAGAGTTTCTCCCTGGGGCCAAATAATAACGTCTGTCTGTAATGTGACCGCACCATTTCGTTCATCATATAAACCACCACTTTGAGGATCCTCGCCACTAGCATTTTCTATAGTTCTGCCTTCATTATAACCAGTTGTTATATAGTGAATAGTTGCATTATAAGTATCATATCCGTACAATGATCTAATATCTGCATATTTGTTTAAATACGCAATAGGATCAAACGTAATTGTTCTATCACCTTTTTCATTTGCATAATGTAATTGACCTTTAGTGTAATCTGATCCGTATGCAAGAATTAAATCTGTATAACTAGCAATATATCTTAATGCATCCGCGGGTGAAATATAAAATAAGTTTATTGGCAATACACCGTTTGTTCCTTCAGGTTCTCCCGGAATACTATTTAAATATGAGTTAGGATTTATAGTTGTCGGTATTGAAGTTATTTCCTCATTTCCGGAAAGACCTCTTAAGAATAGATTTAAATCTGTTGGTATATACTCATAAACACCATTTACTAAATTTGCAGTATACAATAAATTTTTGCTAATTTCTATAGCATATCCTAAATCATTTGGTTGTTCTGTATAAACGTATTTGGAACCAACTCTTTCCCAATTATAATATGTATACTTTGTTTGTTTAGTAATCAACCCTGTGAATGTTTGACCACCTACAAAGAATTGAAAAAATCCTGTTCTAACAGGTGGCTTATCTAATAGTAAAAGATTAATAAATGTATTAGTATTTAAATCACCGTTAACAGAATAGTTTTCTATAAATGGTCCTAATACTGGAACATCCGGTCCAATATTTTCTCTTTTACTTATTTGACTGTAATCTGTAATCTTTATACCGGTCTGCGTTTCTTGATACAATCGCAAATCATTAGACTGTAAAGTTTTAGTAAAAGCGTAGTTTGCCGCAGATGAATATTGAGAAGTATTTTTGTAAAGATAACTATTGTCTGTACTAAATACATTACCCATTGAAACAAAATCTTGGGTTAAATTTAAAAGATATACATTAGCCATATTAGAAAGATGGTACCGATGCTGTATTTTCAAACGCTAACAATGTGTATCTTCTTGTTAGTGTTGTTAATGAATCTGTATTAACAATATTTCGTTCTTTAATATAAAATTTAGTACTATCCATTGCTAATGATACAATCCTAAATGAATTGTTATTTACAATTTGTACATATGTGTGTCCTGCTATAATTTCTCTTGTGTCATAATCTATTAAAATTGCAGCAGGGACATAGCCAAAATTGTGTATTGCTATAGTATACTCATTTGTATTTTTAGTTGTTACTGTTGGATCGGGGTCCGCGGTAACTAAAGAATAATTTTGAACAAAATCTGTTTTCTGTATTATATTTAAATAGTCGAATCTAGTATCAAAATATATTCTATTCAAATATGTTGTTGGATTTGTCAATGGTAAATTACTACCCTGTTGTCCCGTGGGATTATTGAAGATAGATACTACCTTTTTACCACCAGTTGTGCCCGCCCACAAAACATTAGTTGTCATATTTCAATTCTGATAAATTTACTGTTTAAATCAATAACCATTCTACCATCAGTTGATCTTAAAATTCCTGAAGTAATAGTGCCAGCATTTTGAGAAACTTCAGATAATGCGTTTGCCGTTACTGTAACACCGGTAAAAATATTTGCAACTAATTGAGATCTAGTAATAGTACCACTTACAATTTTTGTTCCACTAACAGAATTGCTTGCAATTTCGGTTCCTGTTATTGAACCAGGTTGTATTTTGCCAGAAGTAACTGCGTTTGTTCCTAATTTAATAGATGTAACAGCCCCACTAGCTAATTCTCTTGTTGTAACAGTATTGCTTACTAATTTTTCTCCGGTAATAATATTGGCTAAAATTTTAGATGTTATAACTGCGTTAGATGCTAATTCTGTACTACCTACTTGTCCTGCATTTAAAACAATATTTGTTACAGTACCACTTACGCCTGGGGAATAAAAATCCCAACTGGTTTTAGTTGTATTTAAAATATAGCTAGTACCACCTACAATAATTAAATCGCCAGGGTTGTATAATGTTACATCTGATGGCAATGATGCTAATGTTCTAACTCTTGCTGTGCCAGTATTTGCTGTAAATTGTTGTATTGTATTCCAACCACCAGAATAGATATATAACCCCGGATCTATACCAGATGTTTTTCTAAACAATTCAAACGCGTTTGCTGTTGCAGGTAACGATCCACCTGCAGAAATTCCGCCACCTGTACCAGAAGAACTAGAAATATAGTCGCTTAGATTTTTCCAAGCGCCACCAATAAAGATATATGCAATTGTCCCTACTACAACTGTTCTACCTAAATAATTTCCTGCATCACCAACTACTGGTAATGAAACTAAAACTTCTAAACCTGACGGTGCGCTAGATGTTATAACACTTGATAATGTTTTCCATTGACCAGAAATAAACAAATACGGTTTGGCATTTGCTGTTTCATAGAAGACGGTGCCTTCTGGTGCTGTTTGAGGTTTAACCGCACCTATAGCAAATGCAGTATCGCCTCTAAATCTTACCCATCTAGAATCAGAACCAGCCAATCTTGCAATTGCAGAATCTGCCGGCAATCCTGTACCATTTCCTGTGGGGTATTTAGAATAGACCCAAACATCTCCAGAATTGAATACTATTCTACCCTCATAGTTACCCAATGACGGCAAAGAAGAAACTACAGGAATACCATTAACAGTTACATTCGCAGTACCGGATCCAGTAACAACAGTAATGTTTGCGCCACTTACGCCGCCAGTAAATGCGGCTAATCTAGCTAACACATAATCTTGTGTTGCCAATTCATTTGTGTACCATTTAATAGTACCGTTCTCATTTAATATTAGAGAATCTGCGCCGTTTAAAGAAAAGCCAATAACACCAGAGGCTTGTCTGTACATTCCGGTGTCTTTATCGCCTTGCCAAGTATAACCCGGTAATATTTTAGAATCAGATCCATGTCCTACAACCTGCCCGCCAGTATAAAGCGAATTAAAATTGTCGTTTACTTTGATGAAGGCATCGCGAAGTAAATCGCCGTCTCCGCTATTAGGTGTTGTTCCTACAAGAACATTTGGTAGATTTTTTGGGGCAGCCATATGGTTAACTTAAATTTAAATGGTTTTTAATTTTATCAATTTCCGCTTTTAACATATTTATTTCGTCTTTCATATCCTGAATTAGTTTGGTCTGTTTTCTTTTTTGCTTGTACTCAATTAAAGCATGAGTATTAGTATTAAGAATTGCAGAACTTGCTGGGTCTACAACATACCCAGGATCGTTTTCTACGGGAATATATCTTGAATTCATTTTATAATAATGAAGTTGCTACTAAGTTTTTAATCTTAGGTAAATAAACTGGATTGTTTGCGTAGAACACTATCTTAACTTGATAATTTGCAAAAGTTTCATATGTGGACGTTATTGCAACATTTGAAACTAAGTTTGCAGAGTTTGAATATGTCAAAGCTGGTTCTAATAGTCTGTATGTTTCTTCAGTAAATAAATCGTCATTTGTCCCCGCATACGATTTACTCACAGGTGAAACCAATGGAAGTTTAATAAAAGGTCTTGTCTGTATACCGCCAACAAAACTTTTATCGTTTCTAGATAAAACTCTAACAAAAACTTCGATATCTGTACCAATTTTTCTATTGACATTTACCTTTACTTCCATCCCAGTGGAGTCAAATTGGTCTGCAAGCGATACAACTTTACTAATATATCTTGCCTGTGCTGTTCCGTGATTTGCAGCCAACTCAGATGTAGAAATATCTGTACTATAAGGCAATACGTTGTTTCTAAATATTTGAGCTTTCATCAACTGTTTATCTAAGAATGGCGCAACATCTTTAGATTTTGTTGTCAATGAAACTTCTAATTTTAAATCGCCCTTGTCTTTTAAAGATTGTCTTCCTGTTAAATTTAATTCCGAACCAGGAATAATATCGGTAAATTTTGTTTTATCTCTGGAGTTAGTATCTTCAGTTGTTTGTATTTTATACGTAACTTTTGCTGTATCACCCAACGCAATTTCTGTACTTAACAAACGAATTCTATTATAATCTATTTCAGCAAGAGCCGGCGTTGTCATTTCAAAAGTTACTGTACCAGGATCAAATTTTGCTTTACCTAACATAAAAGTCAAATCTTCATTTTCATCACCCAACCAGTCTGTAGTATTTTGTGCTTTAAATAATCTACCAGCAAACGGTTGCTTAACTGTTTTACCATCACCTGTTTTTGCAGACAATAATTGATACTTGTCTGATTTAGTATATACACAGAATGCATATTCGCCAGGTTTCAAATATATTGGATGAGCAAAACCAAATGTTGTTGCTTTTGCTCCGACCGTTGCATCATATACATTTACATCCGCCGGTACTTTTGAAGATGTCGTGCCAGACATATATTCTGTTGTGGACGGTTTGCTACCAGACATAGGTCTCAATTCTATACTTACAGGTAACTTATCGTCTTTAGTATAAAAGAATAAATTAATGTAAGTTAAAACAATGCCCAATGGATACGTGCCTGCATCTATTGTAAATGTTTGAGATAACGGATCCAATCTTTTCTGAGTATTATTGGGATCTGCCGAAGATCCCAATGGAGAAGTTCTAAATTTTTCTGTTGTTCTTAGTGCAATTGTACCACCTTGTTCTGGATCTACGATATTTAATCCATGATTCATTAAGGTGGTTTCAGAAATATACTTACATTTTTCTATACCATCTGCACTATCACCAAATGTTAGACGAATCTCACCAACATTGAATTTAAATTTGCCTTCGGTACTGGGGATATACACAAAACCAAGTGCACTACCCAATTGATCAGTAGTAATAGTATCACCTAATAATGCACCAGATGTTACCGGTGCGGTAAAAGGTGTAATATTAACCCCGTTCACATAAGTATAAATTTTTATACCCGGTGGCATCTGCGCCACCGTAAAAGACATAACCTCGGATCCTGCGTAGATTGGTATTTCCGCATCTCTGGTTGATGTTATATTTGTCGCCATATTAAATTCCTACTAAAGAATAGTTTACTGATTTATAACCGTTGCTCTCAATTTGGACAGCTTTAGGATAACGCTTTTCAACTTCGCGAGCCATATACCCTTCAAACACTCCGTGTCCCGCAATATCTTTGAATTCTTTTCTATATTCATATTGATATAGATTTAATCCGTTTGGCATTTTTCTAACAAATTTAACGTTTGTTTTCATTCTTTCATCTGAGAATAATTTTTTAATGCCTTTCCAAACAGCTTTTACTACTTTAACTGCAACATACGCAACAGCAACAACAGCAACAACTTGAATAAGTACTGGTGCAGTACTAATATATGCAGCAAAAGTTGAAGCACTACTAGCAATTGCCGCAGTTACACTTCCCAAAATAGGTACACCGGTTGTTGCTGCAGCTAATGCACTTGCTCCTTGTGCAATTCCAGCAAAGACGAACGTTGCAGCACCCCCTACAAGTTGTGTTAGTCCTGTTTGTAAACCCGATAATGTACTAGTAAAAGGTTGATTAAAAATGTTTCCTAGTGTTCCGGTTAAACTTGATACCCCAGCTTGAAATCCCGCAGCGCCCGAAGCTAGAAGTTGACTATTTAATGCATTTATAGCAGCAAATGCACCAGAGCCACCTGCGGTTGCGCTGGCTACTACAGTATTGGAGCCAGGTAACCAATCCGCTACAAATCTAGCTAGTCCATCTTTTATATATGTAAAACCAGAATTTACAAATTTAGATAGACCATCTATAGAACTTACTGCGTCAACAAAACTTAAACCAACATCTCGAACAGCACCCCACGCTACAGATAATACACTTTCTCCAAGATATGCTGCATGAAAGGCGGATCCCCCAGTAACAGCGCCCGCTGCTACAAGACTATATGCTGAAATTATTTTTGCTGCAACTAAACCACCAAATAATAACAATCCGCCAGTTAACCACATATTAATATTAAAAGAATTTTTCTTTGAAATTTCTGCTCTACCCACACCATCATTAATAGCACCAGGGTTAACATTAATAACACTATTTGCCTCTAATTGTGATGCAAATACTTCATTGACATATTTCATAGTAATAAGATCATTTATTTCTAAAATGTCTATATCTGCTACCACATTTAAATCTATATTGTATACTGCAAAACCAGGGAAACATTCTTGCTCGTCAGTATCAACAGCAACACCAAAATAACCACTTGTGAGATCTGCTTTATCGGTACCGGTAAAATCCTCAACTAAAATACCAGATTTCAACAATGTATCACCGTTGTCATTTGTAACAATAGATCTCAAATTTGCAATTTCAATACTTTGTAATTTTACTGCTTTATCTAAATTAATTGTAAGAGTTTCAATTTTACCTATGTCGCGCATAGTGAAACGCTTATTATCATCATATGTTATTTTAACATCAAAAGAACTTGTTGCATATGGTGGTACTTCTAAAACTGCAAGACTCAATTTGCTAATATCTGAGATATCGTCAATTTCTTTTGGATTTGCAGATTCGACGCCTTGTTGTACATAGAATTTATTATATGGAGAATTATAATTTTGCAAGGTATTAGTTATATAAATTCTATCTTTTCTGCCAAGATAATAAGTAACATCTGCTTCAGTATTTACTGTGGATGTTGGTATAATTGAAGAATCAAAATTATAATATGGACTATCATCAATTCTTCTCGGTCTAAAATCTATCACATCTCTCAGATTAAATTCATTTGAATCAACAACCGATCTATAAGTGGGTATTCTAGAATAATAAGAGGAAGGATATGATTGTACTGTAGCTGGCCCTTCACCTGAATGTGTGAAATAATCAAATAATACTAAAACATTTCCTGGAGGATTTGTGGCAGAAATAAATTTAACAGTACCGTGATCATAGAAAGTATCTGTTTGACCATTATTAAGAATATAATTCGAGGTAGTCTCAGGATTTAACGACGTCCATGAATTGGCATTTATTGGAGAAACATTAGACGATGGCGCAATTGCAACATACGCTGTACTATCTAAAGTTACTATATCATTATAATTATATGATGTTGTAGATACCCAAGAACCAAGATATTTTTCAACATTTGTTAATGCATATAAATTCTTAAATACTGTAATATCAGATTTTCCTAAAGAATAAGCATAATCAGCTAGTGCAATATTTACAATTTTTGCATGATTTTCAACTAAAGTTTTTGTTCTTGGTTGTAAATCATCACTTTCAATTTTTAAAGATACATCCGCAATACCTGTGAATGAAGGGTCATTCATATTAATGGTTAGTGTGGCAGAATCGCCTGCAATTGTTGTTGTGCCTCTTTCAAAATTATAAGCACCTATGTTTGTATTAGATGTTTCTCCACTTTTTACCAACACAATAAAGTTTGTTCTTGCAGTACTTGAAGGAATTATACCATCACCTAATGCAAATGTTTCTGGTACAGACAATGTCTTAGAAAACACACCGGAACTAAACACAGCATTAGTAAAAACTCTTATGTATTCAGTTCTAATAGTATCAACATTTTTTACATATGTTTTATTAATGGGAAATAACAGTCGTTCTGCTGGTCTATTAGAATCAAATATTGTAGTTACGCCAGATGTAGCAATACCATCACTTGCAATATCTGCATAGAAGAAAGGTGTAGAATATGTGGCTGAAGTGCCATGTGATGTAAGGCCGTTTGATACACCGATAACACTTCGTATGTGTTTTACGTTAACCAAACCATCATAGAATGGACTACCATTTTCAACTTGTAAAAATGATTTAACATTAGTTAATGCTCTAGGTTTATCTGTTGGATCGGCGGTAGGTGAAGATACTGCCGCAACTACCTCGGCCTTGACTTTTTCAATGTCTTTATTATTATTGATCCAACGATTATACCAATAGTATACACCGCCAGTATCAGGTTCTCTGAATAATCCATAATACGGAGTATTTGCTGGTCCATATCGCCCGAAAAGTTCATTTGACGTATAAATTACGTTTGCAATATATTGCCCATCGGCAACCGATGCTTTATATTTTGTAGACCAATCTGTCCATGTTGCAGGAACTTCTTTTACCGGAGAATATAAGTTATAGAATAATTTATATTGAGGTGCAACATTAACACCTCCGATATAACTGTCATATTCAATGTTTTTATATGCAAGCGTACCAATTAGTGTATTTGCGCTTGTTGGATTTTTCACACTATGCAATTCTAAAAATATTGAGCTTGCAGTTAGTTCTGTAGGTGAAATAATCTTATACTGCAAATTAGCTAATTTAAAATAATTACCCTGTGTAGTATTAATATTATAACCAGTCTTTGTTTCTGTCAAAGTAGACTTAGGAACAGAAACTTCTGTAGCACCTACAGTTCTTACTGGCAATCCCCCGACATATGCTTTGCCCTCAGATATAGAGAATTTTAAATCCGTATCTGTTTCTAACCCAAGAGTTGGTGAGATTTTAAATTGATTTACTACATAGCTTCCAGATTCATCATATGTTCGTTCTGCTAATTTTTTATCTAAATCGGCATCTGCAGTTAATTCTGCAAGGAATTCAATCTGTCCTTTATTGTAATTTAATAAAGGAATTACATCGCCGGCAACGGCGGTTTCAACTTTACCGTCTTCATTAACGTCTAAACTTACAAGGTTTAGATCTACTTTTAATCTATCAGCGCCAGTTGCAAAATAATTTGAACTACCAAACGCAGGATCTAATAATGTAGTATCATCCTCGCTTGTAATAATTTGTTGATCACTTAAATAACCAACCAATTTTGTTGGATATGCTGTTTTTTTATCCGGTACAATTCTTTGTAATGATGCTTTAACAAAAAATCCATATTTGTAAAAGATTGCATCATCCTGTGATACTATAGTTGTTGGATTTGTTGGTTTGGTTACATAAGCAACATTTTGCCCACCAATAACAACATCCGGTGCATCACTAATTTCTATTTCTAAAGTATTTACAATTTTAGTGACATACAGTTTCTTTGTTATAGAAGGATGTACTAATAAATCACCTACTTCAATAATTGTACTTGGGTTTGTTAGTACAACCGTTTTAGAAAATTGTTTAAGTGTAGATATTGCATTTTTTGTAATATCGGTTTCGGTAATTGCAGTGTAGCTGGGTATTGCTTTGTTTAAAGCATCAGTGTAATCAGTATAAAAATACAGCTCGTCATTTTCTGCAAACATACCATCATTTACTATATTGAATTTCTTTAAAGAAATAACAATACTAATAGGGTCACCTAAATTAGGATCGTCTGCTTCATACACAAACTCTACATATCCTAAAACTTCCGATGTTGCCGTAGTAACATACGTGTTTAATAAATTTGAAACAGTAATTGGTGTGCCGCGTGAATCTGTATTTTTTAGACGAATTGTTCTTGCATCAAGATTTACCGACGGGGCAGGTCCTGAAACTTTACTACCATCTTTGAATAGAAAATTACCTACAGACTTAATTTGATTTTGTAATATTGTTTGAGATTGTGTTAGTTCTCTTGCTTGTACTGCAACACCGGGTTTGAATAACACTCGAACGAAGTTTTTATCTTCATCGAAGTCATCAAAGTATGGTGAAACATTTGTTAATACAGTCATATCTTTTCCTTAAAATTCTATTACAAGATGTAAATTATCTGTTTGATCTATTGTTCTAGTTACGGGGTTTCTATTTTCTAAATAGAGTATTTCGCCTGTATCTTGCATTACTTCTGATGATAATGATTGTGTAACTATTGCTGTTGCTCCGGAAGTCCTGCCTATTACAGACTCTCCGATTGTAAATGATTTATAATTTTCTGTTGTCCCAAATGATTGAATATATCTAATATATCCGTTTCCTGAAACCACATTTGATGTTACTGCGTAAGCATTTGCCTTACTAGTAATACCAACAAGGTATTCGTTGTTTATAAATGTACCATTTACGTTACTTACATTTATACCAACCAATCCAGATAATGTTGCAGCGTTTGCCAAAACGCCACCCGGACTCATTGGATTCTTAACTATACCTACTTTTCTAAAAGAAAACCCTGTGGGAAAATCTCCATATCCTTCGTTGTATTCTGCTTTTACATTTAACATAACATAATATGCGCCCAATTCTGATACAGGATCATACCCGTGACCATTAACAGGACTCAATATTGCTTTAATGTTTGCCAATCTACCTGTGCCTTGATTATCTGAAACATACGCATTTGCAAATCTATATTTTGATCCAGCATTGGTATATACGAAATCATAGATAACGCCCAAATTTTGTTTGGCTGAAATATTTGCATTTACACCATCGCCTTCAACGGTGACCTTAGAAAATACTGAATAATCTAAGCCGCCGTTATAAATTTTAATATTTTCTATAGCACCATCTTTTGCAACTGTTGCAACATCGGGATTTGTTCTTACGGGCATCCAATTGTCAGTTAAGAACTTTAATTTGTCTGATGTAGATACACTATATAAGTATTTCCACTTATAACTATCAGATGTAGTAAATATATTTAAACTTTTTCCGGTAGGTTCTACTGTAGATACAGATCCACCTACATTGTCTATACATTTATACACATCAAGATCTCTATTGATAACATAGAAATTCTTTGTTAATAATTCTATGTCATCGTGGTCATATTCAGCATATATTGTTTGAGCCGCCCAATTTATACGCTTAATGACATTAACCATATTGGTAGATATTATGCGTTTTAAACTAACAATTTCATCCCATGTTTTAGAATAATTTTGTTGCGAATCTTTAGGGTCCGGCGGAAAATCGTTAGCGCCCCAGGGGTCGGGTTTTGCTAAGAACATGTATAATGTGTTTTCTCCGGAAACAGTATAACTGTCCAAGAAACTCTTAGCATTACTGATTTTAAATTTGTTAGTTACTATATTAGGCATCTATTATTTATTATAAGTTAAATAGCGATGTTACGGAATCTACTCTCAAATTACTGGATGCACTGCTTGCACGCAATGCAGGATTATCTATAGTGATTGAGGAGAACGTATCTATTTCTGTATCGTTTGTTACTTTTACTTCCAACGACTTTGCATTATACGGCATTGTTTCATTATTTATTTCGCTAAAAAGACTCAATCCTGCAGGATGTAGTACAGAGCGAATACTGCTACCCCATTCTTCTATAGACTTCGATGAACGTATAACATACGAAAATGGTTGATAAAATGCAATTGAATCTTCTGTTGCATATTGAGTCTTACCCTGCAAATACATATTTTCTGATAGTTGTCCCGATGTATCTTTCCAATATGATTTTGCAATAGCCATACCGCCTATATTAGCACGCAATACTGCGGGATCCAAAAAGCTAAGTATTACATTTCCAGTATGTGTAGCACCCGAAGCTAAATATGTATTTCCCGAATCTATGATTTCAATAATAGTAGATGACGCATTCCTATTTGGTATTTCTATATAGAAAAATTCAGATTGCTCAAACAAATAATCGTCTCTAATTTCAAGAGTCAAATTTGCAATGTTTGAACTGATTGCAGGAAAATACCCATTTAAAGACCCTATTCTATCAAAATCACCTAAACTAATATCTCCTTTTTGCCCTATAATTCTCCAAGGAATTATAGTTCCGTCGGGTATATTTGAGGAAACTAATGTTATAGTGACATTGCTACCTTCAACTACTCTGTTCTTATTTGTTATAAGAGTAAAATCGGGTATAGTCGCAATCGATGTATCTAATACTGATATTGTACTTGATAATTGTAAAGAATATGGAAAATCTGGATTCAATATTAAAACTATTGTTTCTATTCCCTCAGTTGTCTTATCGTCTAATAAAGTTAAAGTAACATTTGCTTGCGTTTGATTTGTAGTGCCGGTTGGCAAAAATGTAGCAAGCCCCGTAAGAACACCTTCTGCAATATCATCTGCTTGTATACCAACTATTCTATATGGCACAACTGTACCAGGAGCAAGGTCTACTGCCTTTATAAAGAAGTTAGCATAACTTCCTTCATATATTGCAGAAGAAACTGATGTTATGGTAAATTTAACTAAATTGTTTGATGTTGTTTTAGACGTGTCTTTTATAATAATGCCAATATTTTCATTGCCACCGGAAGCAGTCAATCTTAAAACAAATGTTTCATCAAATTCTGTTTTTAAATCTTTCTTGGTATCTAAAGTTATTTTGCCTTGATTGCTACGAACATTAAAATTTCCAGACAACGAAGTTAACCCGGTAAAATCATCTGTACCTATACCAGTACCCGTAATTGTAAATGGCACCAATGTGTTATTAGGTACGCCGACAGTATCCAATATAATTGTTACATTGGAACCTTCGTTTACCGTAGATGAAGTTGTTGATAGAGTATACGTTGCCATTTAAAATCCAGGATATTTGTATCTAATTGATCTTACATTTGGAATAGATGTAATTACAGCATTATGTGAAGTGTTGTCAATTGGACTAAACACATTGCCGGTATAATATGCGTTTATATTCTTTTCTCTGACCAACCCGTGTTGTTGTGGGAATGTTAGTGTAACTTGTCCATTTTTAACAATATATGTCCCTGTTAAAGATTCAGTGGGTAACCCGGGCACAATTATTGTATTTGCGCTATAATTTAATCCAGGTTCAATAATTTCTATATTTGTGATTGAACCAAATCTATTTACACTATTAATTTTTGCTTTTGCAAGAATACCTGTCCCGTCAGTAATAGTTATTACATTGTCTTTTTTATAACCCAACCCACCGTCAACAATATCTATTCTACTAACAATTGAATATAGTCTTGCGGTTAATTTAGTTGTTGTGAATTGTTCGCCCGTGAGTAATATAGTTTTTGTTGCCGTAATTTGTTCGTCTGCTAAAAACTCTCCAATAATACTAGTTGTATCTAGCATTAGTTCATATACATCAAATCCGTTTAAATCAATTTTGATTACTTTATTGACAATTGCCTTTGCCTTTGACGTTATACCTACTATTTCAGTATTTTCAAAATCAAAAATGTTTTGTCTACCGGTAATTTGTTTAACCCGTAAGGCTCTCGGAGTAATCAATTTTCCATCAGATGATTTTAAAACTATATCATAAGGATAGAAGAAATCTATAGATTCTCTATACAAAACATTGAACAATAATCTATATGCCGGCTCAGTTCCTTTTTTGCTATAGATTTCTCGTATTTTCTTTATTAACAACCTGTTGTTTGCACTGTTAGAAACAGTTAAATCGCTTGCATAATTTTGAATAAATCTAGTAACTAAATTTTCTGTTGTTTCATCTATGTCGGCGTATTTAGAAATGTCTTGTAGTATTTCCTGCGCTTGATTGTTTTGTTCTAAAAATTCATAATATGCTTTTATAAATGTAACAAACATTCCATAGTCGGATTGTATAAAATCTGGTAATTGATCCTCAACTAAAATCGACAATCTATTTTGTATTCGTTTAAAGGGATTTTCTGCACCATTGCCATCGTGCAAGGTATAAATTAAAGGATCTTTTAATTGTGCTAAATTCTTAAAACTATCGGGAATATAAAATTCACCTGTTCTACCATAGAATGTTAGTGTTTGATAAATGCCTTTGCCTGTTCTATCTATATCCGCTTGTATTGCTTCTTTACGTGTAGTGTATAACGGATAAAACCATCCTTCTTGATAGCCAGCAAAACTTTCGGGTCTAGATGTCCCGTATAATTTTAAAGGGCCCAATAATGCATCGAGCGCAAAAATATTTTCTGCCATTTTATTGTGTTGTTACTGTTACTGTTAACCCAGCTACACGTTTGGATGTTGTATCTAATGTGCCATCATCTATAATAAGTATTAAATCTTTTGTTGCGTTAATATCCAATTCTTCAATTTTAGCATAGAATCGAATATCGTTAGTATTTTCAATATAACCTGCAGGTGTTAAAACTGCAATAGTTATTGTTCCATTAATATAATCAACGGTTCCCAGTGATGATACCAATAAACTATCTTCATATAGATCATATAAATTTAATTTGCTAGTACCAGACGTTGTTAGCACATCTTTAAAATATACCGCCTTTATCTCATCATTTATTTCGTAATAAAACCCCGTAGACTGTATGCTTCCTGATAATAATTTATTTGCAAATTTTATAATTGTTGCGCCGGTATAACTATTTGATATATTGACTACGGGCGTTATTCTTTTATGAATTCTAAAATTTGTTACGTTACCAACAATAGATGAGTTAATTGAATCTATTGTTTTAGATAATTTAGAATACACAAAATCTCTATCAAATTTTTGTAGTTCTGTAGAAAAATATTCCTCAATTTTTGCTTTAACTAAGATTTGTATTTCGGGTGTAGTATATCTTGAATTTGCGGGATCGAATTTTACTTTTGTGTCTAATGTAATATGTAGATAATTTGGGTCAACAAATTCAGGTATGATAGACATTATTTTTTTATCTTGCAAAATGTCTTGTAATATTTTATTTTTAAGTTCTGTATTAATAGTGTAACCAAAATATGGCTTCAATGAAATAATAACTTTACCATATTTTGGTGGGATGTTTTCTTCTCCGCCCCAAACCGATACAGATTCAACCAACGGATAATTTGATTCAATAATTGCCTTATAATCTTTTGCTGTTACTGCTCTATTGAATGAAGATAGGAAACGAGGAGCTTTAAATTTAATGTCTTCTAGTGTGTCTGGTTCAGCACCGCCCGTTGAGTTTGTTGCTGCTATTATAGTAGACCCCAAATTAACACCGCCTACAAGAGCCCCCAACGAAAATCTTTGTTCTATCTCTCCAGATACATTACAAGCGGAACCATTACTAATTAAGTATTCAATTTTTACTAAATTGCCAGATACCAATCTCTTGCCCAAAACATTGTCACCGAAGAATATTTCATAGAAACCAGATGGATTTTCTTCTAAGAAAAACACTTTTGATTCAGACGATAATGCTTCTAAATTATCTGTTAGAGTATAACTTTGAGTTGTTAGATCAGTGTACGAATTTTGAACTGTTACTCTAATTGTAGTTGTATCTATATTTTTATTTGGTATTGTATATTTTTCTTCAGGACCAGAAACATCAACTCTATAAACATAACTTAATGCCTCTCCCTCTACTATCTCAACATCCGTAAATGTATAAACACCATTTGTTGGTTTTATTGTTATTGAATCTAAGTTTGAAAAAGTATACTGAGTATTATTAATTGTTGTAGTAAACGGTGAAAACTTAGGCAGTGTTAAAATTGGAGGGGTATCTACCGGATTATTAATTGTGAATGAAACTTTTGCTTTAGCACTTCTATAAGATAATGGTCTATATCCTAAATGTTTTGCAATCGATACTGCAGATTCTCTTTTCACAACAGAATCTAAAAACATTTCATTTGCGACCATATTTGCCAAGTACGCATTATAATGTGTATTGTATGATAACAAATCTATAAGTATAGATAAACTAGATGCTTCAAAATCATAATCTTTAAAAATAAGATTATTATCTTTATCTCTATAGTTTGTTAAAAATTGTTTGAGATTGACTTTAATATCATCAAAGTCTAATTCTGCTAATCTGTAATTTGCCATTTATCGTACTCTACTTAGTAAAGTTGTAATTGTTATTGGATTGTCTGTATTCTTTAAAGCAAATACTATATTCACAAGTAAATCGTTCTCTTCAACTGTTTCCGAAACATTCACCTCTATTAATCTAACTCTTGTTTCAAATTTTGTTATTGATTGCTGTATAGTTCTTTCCATTGCAAGTTTTACTGCTGGCGAAAAGTTTTCAAATAACAATGAATGTACTTGTGTCCCTATCTCAGGGTGAAAAGGTCTTTCAAAATTTCGTGTTTGTATTAGATGTTTTAAAGCTGTTTTAACTGCCTCTTCATCTGTTTTTAGATATAGGTCTTTGGTAAAGGGGTTGACTTTGAACGAAAGATCCAAATCTACAAAAGTTTTTATCGATTTTTGTGTTGCCATAATTGATATTTATTAACCTAGATTTACCAATTTATTGTATTTGGATTGATGGTTCACAAATGTTTGAACAGGCGCTTTTGTTGATTTTACCAATGAGCCTTTGTCAGATAAGAAAGCAACGTGTATCCATGCAACTCTAATTTTATCTGTTCCTTCATATGTTTCATATTCTAAAAGAACTTGTCTGTGGGGCACGTTTGCTGTAATCCAAGCTGCAATATCCTTAATATCGCTAATTTTTTTATTTGGCCAAACTAAATCTGCAGCAGCACCTATTCCATGATCGCTACCATTTGTGCCAATTCTAAATCCGCTACTAATAATCATCCCCGGATATTTTGCATTAATCGGCTCCAAAACATTTTCCGCCAACTGTATTAGATTACAAACAATATCTTGCTCCTGCAATCCTCGTTGTGCTTGCAAGGCTGGTCCAAATTTTCCAACTAACAAATTGCCAAGAGTAAACGATTTTGATAATTTAAATGATCTAGGAAAACTGTTATTAAACTTAGTGCATATCTCACAATCTGCTTGTAATATTTTTGCGTTCGATGTACCACCAAAACTCCTAGTAGTAGCCAGGTCTGACGCTTTAGGAGTTAGTTGAATATCGTTTGATATTTCACCTGCTGCTTCTCTTTGCTTATTATATGCATCCGCTTCTGGTTCTGCGGAATCGAATAAGAATGAATCATCATTTAAAGCTTTTCTTTGCAATACAGGTATTTGTGTAGTATTGGGTGTCTTCTTTTTTGGCGGCGTTAATACACCCAATGCGATTGCTTTTATAATATTAGCACCCATTTTTGTTTTTATTATTGCAGCATCAATTAATAATGTCAATCCACCTTTTAAACTTAATGTGCCAGTAGAACTAGACTGAAGATTTAAGTCGGCACTAGATTTAATATTAATTGCGCCGCCGCTAGATCTCATGCTTATACTTTTTCCTTGTATATTGATAGCACCTTCTGATGCAATATCTATACCTTTTTTTGCAGTTACAATCGCTGTTTCTGCAACTACGGCCATATTGCCTGCAGATTGAACTAAAGTATCGCCGTGTCCTGTTACCGACAAATCTCCCTCAACTTCTATAACAGCATTGTCCTTGACTAATATACTTGTTTTACCTTCAACCGTTAAACAATGAGCGCCTTTAACATAAACAAAATTATTACGATCCATTATCTCATAATTTTCGCCTACCGTTTTTCTAACCATTGAACCATTAACATCTATTTCAATGTAGGTTCCTTTTTTGTGGAACACCTGTATTCTTTCAGCATTAGGTGTACTATCTATTTCTATTACATGGCCGGCTTCTGTTTCTATTACTTGATTATATGGGTAATTTCCTGCAAATGCCGATTCTGGCTCATCCCAAGTTTGAGATGTTTTTGCCAATTGTATATTTTCTATCTTATTATTTTCTTTTACTTGAAAAGATAAATGCGACCTATCACCTACTGCAAGTTTATTAACATCGGATAACCCATCATATTCAAATTTTGGATATTTTTTATTTGGATCTTCAAACCCTCTTACCTTAGACAACTCTTCATTATTTAGTGTAGATGTATTTGGTAAATAATTGCCCGCTTCTTCATATGTTCTAAGAAACT
>Ga0209354_10000020_pt1 | contig 80133 bp, 155 predicted proteins | sample LauGreSpBDMM15DD_2_FD_187562 | JGI IMG/M metagenome (GOLD analysis project Ga0209354, IMG submission 187562) | Freshwater lake microbial communities from Lake Michigan, USA - Sp13.BD.MM15.DD (SPAdes) (version 2) | ecosystem: Environmental > Aquatic > Freshwater > Lake | place: Lake Michigan...
TACGAAAGAGCAAAACAAAATGGGACTATTTGATATATTTAAAAAGAAGCCAGTAGAACAGGTCGTAGCACCTGTTAAGGAAAAGAAACCTCGCACTCCCAAAGTAAAAGAACCCATCAAGGAATTATCCGCTAAGGAAAAAGCAACCGCGGCAGGTGAACCTTATGTCAATGTATTGAGTATGGAAATTGATCCTGACAATATTAATGCAGGTGCATTTGAACTCGACTGGAACGACAAATTCATTCTTAATTTAATAAAAGCGGGTTACAAGATGCGTGACGATGATAAGGATACTGATTTAGTCGATAGGTGGTTTCAGACAGTGGCCAGAAACATTGCTTTAGAAGTATACGAGCAAGCACAAGCAGATCCAACTAACAGAGATTTACGAGAAATCAAAACACGTGATTTGGGTAACGGGCGCACAGAAGTAAGTTAAAGTATTATAAATTTTGGTTGACAATTAATTGATTCGGTGCTAAACTAACTACTTCTTTATAGATAGGAGTGACTCATGGCATATTACTACAAATGGAAAAGTAATAATCAAAAACTTAAATTAGAACCCATTGACAATAAACTCAAACGTGAAAAAAATACGTTTAAAGTTAAAGATGTTGTTGGACTAACTGATGAATTAAATGATAGGTCCAACTCAGGATGGCATGAAAACATTGCACACTATATTGCAAACAATATTTATTTTGAACTTAACAAACGTCCTAAACATGCACAAATAGAATTACGGTTATTGCTTAGTGATGAAGATATTCAGCGACTATTAGACGGCGGTCATTGTGGTGATATTTCAGCACCGGGTGTATTTGATGAGCGCCGATTAAACCCTATCTTTGCAGTAAAACTTCTTAACGAAGATTATTTTCACGTTACTGATGGTCAACATACACTTGCGGTAATTGCTGGCTTGGCAAGAAAAGGTAGATTAAAAATTGATGGCAATATTATTGAATCAAAAGATTGGTTAAGTGTCAAAGTTGATGTAATGTATGTAGAAAGCGATAGTCTTAGTTTTGCACGTAAACACTTTTTGTATATTAACGGTGAAGGTAAGAAACCCATAGAAGAATACGATAATCATGCAGTGAATACATTGTGTGTTCGTTTAGATAGTGATACTGATCCTGATTCTATTAAAGCAGAGGAATTGCAATCTATCGCAGAAGAATACGGTATTACTACATTACCTAAAAATCACCCTCAAGCAGAAGAACCCAATGCAGTAACACACATTAGTGGTATGAACAAGATGACTGCTGATGCATGGAGATTCTTGTGTGCAAATCACGAAAAATATTGGTCGAGCGAAAAAGTTGACAATGCTGAATTTGGTTTATTTGGTGGTCTATATGAACATTGCACTAAACCTAAATCAGGCATTCGCACTGATACTAAGGCTTTTATAGAATTTGTACGTGACTTTAATGCTACTGTAAAAGAAGTTTTTGTTAATCCAAATGGATTAAAGGAAGCTACTACTGAGGCATATAAAAAATATTCTTTACAAACAGTAAAATATGAAAAGAGTCCTGACAAAACAGTTGCATTAGCATTAATTTTAAAGATTTACAAAATGGCAGGTGGCACACATACAGTTCCGGGGATTGTAATGGCTCATGCACAAGACGGATATGATGTTACTGATTTTCTCTCAGAAGAAATTAAAGCAAAATTACCATGAAATGGTTTTATATCATCAAGACTAGCCACAATGATACGCTAGGATTTGGAATTACTGCTCACTTATCTAAACGATTGGTTGATGGTTATTGCAATCCTAGCGCGGCAAAACAACAATTTTCAAAATTGTATTACGGAGAAAATCTGCATGTCAATCAATTAGAAAAATATATTAAACGTGTGTACAGTAGTAAACGATTAAACTTTACTAACACACGTACCCGTAAACTTGAATGGATTGATCCAAAATATGATATTTCTATGCAAGAGTTGATTGAAGTGGTTGAGGATCGTATTGTAGGATATCCCTTACCGATTAGTCGTGTTAAGGGTAAATTCGTACCATACACACTTGATAATCCTGACGTATTTAGAACTATAACCGAAAATCCTGATTTGTTTTTAGAAGAAATCACTTGACAATATTTAAATATACGTATATAATACACACATGACACACAAAACTTACGCACTCATTGATACCGCAAATACCTTCTTCCGTGCTAGACACGTTGCTAGTCGCAACTCTACATTAGAAGAAAAAATCGGCATGGCCCTACACTTGACACTTGCTAGTGTTAATCAAGCAGTAAGACGCTATGGAATTGACCATGTTGTATTTTGCTTGGAGGGGAAATCGTGGAGGAAGGCAGTATACGGTCCTTACAAAAAAAATCGTGTGGTTGATGCAATGTCAGTCACTGAGGAAGAAAAAGAAGAATCGGCTATGTTTTGGGATACTTACGAAAAGTTTACCACATACATACGAGAGAAAACTAACGTCAGTGTACTCAGGCACGAACGGGCTGAGGCTGATGATTTGATTGCCCGTTTTATCCATCTACATCCAAATGACACGCATTATATTATTAGCACTGATTCCGATTATGTTCAGCTTATTACTGATAAAGTGTTCCAGTACAATGGAGTCGCAAATGAACTCATCACACTCTCCGGATATCTTAAAGATACGGGTAAGCCGATACTAGATAAGAAAACTAAACAGCCTAAATTGTTAGAGGATCCACAGTACTTACTTTTTAAAAAATGTATGAGGGGAGACAGTTCCGACAACGTATTCAGTGCGTATCCGGGTGTGCGTGAAAAAGGTTCTAAGAATAAGGTTGGTTTGATTGAAGCATACGAAGATAGAATGAAGCAAGGTTTTTCGTGGAACAATCTAATGTTGCAACGCTGGCTGGACCACGAAAATGTCGAGCATCGGGTTAAAGATGACTATGAACGCAATCGTATGCTGATTGACTTAACTGCACAACCTGACGAGATTAAACAATTGGTTGATGAATCAATTCACAATGGTGTTCGTACAACTACAACATCTCAAGTTGGTATACACTTTATGAAATTTTGTAACAAATACGAATTGACTAAGCTCAGTGAACAATCAGAAACATATTCACGGTGGCTTAACAATCCCTATACAGGTGTACTCAATGGATAAGAAAATTAGAATTAATTTAGCCGGCATTGATGAACTTGACGAACAAACATTGGGTATGTTGATTGACGGGCTTGTTGAACTATATCAAGAAAAATATGGATTAGATATTTTACTTGACGAACCAGACAAACCCGAGTATGATGCAGAGAACTTGGATGTTGTAAAAGATTACTTGAAAAAATTTAGATTACAATGAATGAGAAAATAACTTATTATAAAAAAGTGGGTCGTAGATACAGGGCCGTGTATGAGTACGACCAAAAACTTAGTGATGCATTACCAAAAGGTACTCATCTAATACAGGTTTATCCAGGTGGAAAATTAACACGTTACAATATAAACCCTGCACATGCACCAATGATTGCGGCTGGTCGTGTAGCAGAGGATAAGATTAGTGAGGTAATTAGAAAAGCCACTGACATGCGTCCTGCTAGTAAAGAAACAAAATTAACAGAAGAACAAATACGTTGCTGGAATGAACTAAGCAAAGCGTTTGGTGAAGATAACCACGCATTACAATGGCCCAGTGCTAGGGAAGCCTGTGAGGAAGCAGTCAAGGCAATGCAAGAGGAAGCAGAAAAACTACTAGCTGTGCCAGCAGTTAGAAAAGCCTATGAACATTTCTTGTTTGTAGCAGAATTAACCAAGGATACTAAAAATGAATCTAATAGCTAAACCAATTATTAAAAATCAATATTGGGTAGTCACTGATGGTGACAAAAAAGTTGGTAATGTTATTCAAGAGGGTAGTGAATACAAAGTTAAACTCAACAACAAAACTGAACTCTATGATAGCACCAAGGCTATTGAAAAACTTAAGCATATAGAATTTGAGAAACTTGCAAAGGTCAAACCCAAGGACACTAGCCCGCCCTTTGCAGTCTTCCCAACAAGTAGGAATAAAATCTATAACAGCATATTAGATGTCAAGCGTAAGTTACATTTGTACACTACTACCCCAAAAAGCAAGTGTTACTATGTTGCTGGTTGGTTTGCTATCAAGACCGGTGCTGAGTATGTTGCTACTTTTTGTCCTAAATACATATTTGTTCAACGGTATAATTACAAAGGACCGTTTAACTCTGAGGTCGAAGCAAATAGTAGCATAAATACTCTATGAATCAAATAAAAAAATTTATTGATAAAATAACGGTCATAGAAGGACGTCAAGCACGGGAAGTTGTACTTACACTCAATGATGCCAAAGAATTACGTGATGAAATTATGAAAATTCTATTGGATAATCGTGAGTACAATAAAGAACCCGAAACTATTAAAGTAGTGATGCAGGGCGGTAAATGGTAAATTAATGAGCAGAACACAACCCAAAGTTATATTAGAAATAACAGATAAAGTCACATACAAATGTGACCAAATTGTAGAAGCTGCAGGTATATGGGCTGTGTTTTATGACGGGCAACCAATTAACTTAAAAGCACAACATGCCTACGATAGTGAGAGTGTCCCAAAGTATAAAAAGACCAGTTTCAGTAATCCCGGTCATGCAAGAAACCTGTGTCGTAAATTAAACGCACAATTTAAATCAGATAAATTCAGTGTCGTGTTTATGAACAACGGTACTAAAGTTTATCCTGATGACTAAACCCTCATATAAAGAAATTATTACCGAGGCAGTTGTAAATCAATTGCCAACAGGATTTGAGGTCTTGAAAGAAGATGCATTAAAGACATGGTGGTTTACTGGTCAGAGTAGTGACGTATTAAGATTAAGCGAAACCGGTGATGTGAATTTTCGCATAGCACAAATTGAATTTTATCAATATGATTTTACACCCAAAACTGAAGATAGTTATTATCGGTACATGAGTGACTTGGGGAAGAAAATACGTTGCCCCTATTTTTTAGGTGTAAATAAAGTTGAAGGAAAGAAAAGTAAACCATACATAAGATTATATGATAGCAAGATTGCTATGATGATTAGCTTATATGGGAACTTGGACAGTTATTTAAAATCAGTGAGGATACGAAAATGACAGAAGAAAAGAAAAGTAAGAACCCATTTGTGAATTTGGCTAATGAAGCCAAAAAGAACAATAATGAACTTCACCCTGGATTGGGCAAAGCACCAAAGAAACAAGGACCAAAATTTAATACAAAAGGTTTTGGTGGTGCAAGTGTAATAAGACGGACAGGTCGTGGTGGATAGTGTCAACGGAATCAATGCCTAAGGCGTTATATATAAATAATTTAACAAAGGAAACTAAAATGAAACAACTCATCGTAATTATCATGACCACATTTGCATTAACAGCATTTGCCGCAGAACCAGCAACGGCTCCTGCGCCAGCGGCAGCACCTGCTAAAGACAGTAAAATGAAATTAGCTAAAAAGAAAGACCATAGCAAAGATAAAAAGGTTAAAAAGGACGCCACCAAAAGTCCCAGTAAACCAGCTAAGTGATGCTGAGGACGAGGATGATGACGAATCATCTAGTCCAGACATAGTAGCGCATCGTGGTTATAGTCGTCCAAAGATTATTAACCATGAGTCTGATACTGATAACTTATCGGATCATGTAAAATTTAGGTTGTTTCTTGCTAGGAATTTAGCAATGAAAAAGTTTAGAGAAAAACGTAGTCAGGCATAAATATTAATGCAGTTATGGGTTCTGCATAAAAACCCTTTTTAAACACACTAACACAGGAGAAAATTATGATTCAATCTTTCACACATGATGCCGTTGACGCGGTACAAACGGGTAAACTACAATTTGTTTCAGCTTTCGTTAAACACGAAGGTCTAGCAGAAACAATGACTAAATTTGTTGAAGCCCAAACAGAATACACCAAATCAGTATTAGATACAAACATTGATACAATGTTGAATTTCGGTACACTTATTACAAAGAAAGACTTTGTTAAGGACCTTATCTCATCATATGGCTTTGATAAATTTGTACCCGCTATGCCGACTGCACCTGCTAAATCTGCAAGTAAAAAGGCTAAGTAACTATGATGCCCTCCCTAATAGAGGTTATCAGAAACCTCTTTAAAAAATCAACCTATGGGTCTGACCTAGAAAAATATATTACTAACCGTTGTCCACAAAATTGCGGGGATGTAGAACGTTACACAATAGAATATCACAATAGAAAGGGTTCTATCCTATGAAATCCTTATGCAAATTCTATGAGTTTTTAATTATATGGGTAGAAATAATTCACGAATACCGTAAATTAAATAAGTCAAAATATTATTAATACCCAAAAGAATTGATTGTATAGCATAACAATGTTATACTTCAATCGTGTTCACAAGGAACACAAACAGACATACACACATTAAAGGAGAAGATTATGTCAAATTTACCAGAAGTAAAATTCAACAAAAACGGCTACGAGATTCGTACAGATATTTTAGACATGGCCAAGAGCATGGTCAGTGAAGAATTTCACGCCAAGTGGCACGGTTGGGAAATGACTGCCGCACGTGATGAGAAAACCAATCAAATTGTTAGCACAGTTAAAATGCCAGAATTTCCAGGACTTGATAAGGTTCTTGAAACAGCAGAAAAGATGTACAGTTTTGTAAATCAAGGCACTACTAAAAAGTAATACTTTTAGTTTCAAAAGAAGCTCCGCTAGTCGGGGCTTTTTTTTGCCCAAAATTTGACAATAAATGGATACTCTGCTATACTACGTGTATTGATTAATTAAAGGAGCTATCAATGACCCAAGTTTATGATGCACTGAGCGAAAGCCAAAAACGTGACATTCGCATGTATGGCGTGACCGAAGCCGAGATGAAAGAGGCTGTAGAACAAAGTATTACTTTTCGTCATAGTGGTCCTGCTATGATGGCAGCTAGCCTGATGAGTGATTGTCAGGAAATGATTGCACATGACAACGGCGGATCGTATGATTTCATGGTTATCGAAGATGTTCGCCAAGCACTGAATCGTGCTAAGTGGATCCTCTTTGAATACTGTGACAAAAGGTAATACTTAATGTTACATACCCAAAACTTGACAATAAATCGGTTTGGGTATATAATACTTGTATTGATTGATTAAAGGAGCTAGTTATGAAGGTAAAACTTTTTGTTACAGGTAGTCAGAATTACATGTATTTCAAAAACAAACTTCCTACTAGGCGTTGGGATTACTGTGAAACACCCCGCAATGTGACTATTATCCCTGATCCGGTCAACGTCTATCAAGACGGTGAGTATGGTTTTGTGACAGTTTTTGGTCGTAAGATTTTTGTCAAATGTGACGGAAGTCATTGGGAAATCGTTGGTGCTGAGAAGCCCAAAACTTGACAATAAATGGATTAGGGTATATAATAGACTCTTAGACAGTAAAGAAAAGGAAACGAAATGTCAAACGAATTAAAATCTTGGGAAGAAATGTCTGCACTAGAGCAGGCCCAATGTACATATTGGGATATGTACAAGGATGCTTACGGCGTTCGCCCCCGCGGTATTGACACTTCTGATTGGACCCTTAGGGATTTTGAAGCAGAGTTTGCTTCATTGGCTACTGCTATTGAACGTATGGAAACTCTACGTAAAATTGCTGAGGCAGAGACTATCGCCAAATTTGAGCAACACGTGACCAACACTATATGCATGGGTGCTCGGAATCGTGAGACCGCACTTAATTGGATCATGGATGCTAGCAACGCCAATGGTGACTGGGAGTACTTTTGTTTTATTGAAGGGTTACCTTATAGCTACTTCAGAAAAGCGGCCTAAGGTTGACAATAAATAGATTTGGGTATATAATACTTGTATTGATTGATTAAAGGAGTTGAAATGTCTGCACTAGTTGAATACACATTGGAACTGTACAAATCTGACAAACGTGTTACGGGCGGTAAGCGTCTTGTCACTAAAGAAGAATTTGCCCCTGTCACTAGAGCCTACATCAAGGCTGTGATTGAGTCAAAAACTAAGTTGGGTTTCATTGTTGAACCCCATGAGACTTATGTTACCAAACGCAACATGATGACCGGTAAAACATATCAGGAACGTTATGATACACCGTATTTCTGTTCACCCTCTAGCGAATCTTTTTGGAGCAATTAATCATGGCAGGTAAAGCAAAATCAATATATCTCACAGTAACCCCTAAGGGTCAATTACAAAGTGTTTTCAATAGGGTGTTCTTTGATGCTAAGTCCTACAATGAGTACATCAAGTCGGACGAATGCAAAGAAAAATATCCTGCTGACAAATTCGATATCATCAAAGAAACATATTAAGGAATAATCATGCCTGGATTTGTAGATGTTACTGGTTGGTCTAAACAAGAAATTCAACGTCTTGGTCACGAGGATGACGATACACCTGATACAAAAACAGTATTCCGTGTTAAAAAGGAACCTAATATTAATTTCCAAGCTGATGATGTTTGGGCGGCTGCTTGTCAGGCTCAACAAGTCAATGGCAGTTATGTTAAACTCGGGGATGAAACTCAAAACACCAATCGTCAAATTATGTTTAGACTGTTGGCAGACACTACCCAAATTACCGATGAAAATCGTGTACAGGGTACAAAGGTTCGTCAATACTATCAAGCATTCACTTTCAAAATCCTTAAGGGAATTGCATTAAATGATTTTGATAACAATGCAATGCTTATCAGTAATCGCAATGTTATTACCAAACAGTATGACGTAGCAGTCATTGCCAGCTTGCCACAAAGCTATGAACGAGGTTCTAAGCGAGCCAGTGTTACTCAACGGATTAAATTTGCTACTGGTGGTTATATCGGTCAACCCAGTGACAAAGTTACATTGACTATTGAACTATTGAAAGATGTTTATAGTCAGAAGTGGAATACAAATTATTTTACAGGTATTACAACTGATGACCAAATAGTATTTTTTGCTTATAATGGTACTGGTAAATTAGATATCGGTGATACATACACAATTCAGGGTACTGTTAAAGCGCACCGCGACAACAGTACGCAACTAAATCGGGTAAAGTTTGTTTGACAATATATCCGGTTCGTAGTATACTACAATCATTCTTTCACACACAGGAGTTATACATGAGTCATTTTATCGCATTCATTCTTGGTATCGTAGTCGCAACAGTAGGCTTTACTGGTGTTGCTAAAATGCTTGACAACGGTGTCAACAAGACCAAAACAATTGTACAAGAACAAGCTAAGGAACAGTAATGGTAATGTCTTGGCTTGCTGTACTACTGTTAGTGTTTGTGGGTGAACCTATGTTGGGATTAATTTTGGCATTTCTTATTTTGATGATGGAGTAATAATATGAATGATGAATTGAAAGCACTAGTAATCAGTGCAGGTGCACCTAAAGACTTGCTTAATGAATTTTGGTTCAACATCTTTTGCGAGAAATTCGCTGATGTATTGTTGACGCAAGCCGAACAAGAAATGTTAGGAGCTAACAAATGAAAAAATATTTAAGCACAGATTTTATTATACCATTCTTGTGGTTCATCATACTGCAACCTTTGATTTTCTTCTTTACTATGTTTGTTTTTTTCTCGGCAGTGTATAATAGTATTTGGAGCTAAACAATGAGTGCAAGTTGGATTAATAAATTAAACGAGAGCGACAGCCGCCTTCACAAAGAAGATGTGATTTTGCAGGCGCTTGAAGCAAGTGTCCTAGGCAGTCGTAATAGTCAGATTTTCTTGGGCTTTACTAACGCCTGTTATAATCCCTATGTTACATTTGGTATTCGTCAAGTGCCCGATACTGTAGGTATTGTTGACGCAGAAAATCCCTGGGATGAATTCAATACGTTGATGTATCAACTTGGCCAGCGCAAGTTGACAGGTCATGCCGCACGTGATGCTGTACAAAATATGTCTGAACGATTTGACAGTATTGAATGGAACACATTCCTAGCACCTGTATTGCGTAGAGACTTACGTGCGGGTATCAGTGATAAGACAATCAATAAGATTTGTAAAGGTACTGAATATGAAGTACCAATCTTTGGTTGTCAATTAGCAACTAACAGTGAAGGTCGTCCAGAGATGCAAGGTATCAAACGTCTTGAGCCTAAACTTGACGGCGTTCGTGTGTTGTTGACCGCTATCCCTGATGAAGATGGCAATATTGTCACTATTTGTTTCAGTCGCAATGGTAAACAGTTTGACAACTTTGGTCATATTGAAAATCAAGTGCGTGAGAACTTTGTAAAACTTACTCATAAAGCCGCAAGTAGTAACTTAAGCATGGGCTTTGTAATGGATGGTGAAGTGATTGGTAATACATTCCAAGAACTTATGCGACAAGCACGCCGCAAGACTGACGTACAAGCAGAGGATAGTGTGTTTAATGTATTTGACATTATACCAGTAGCAGCCTTCCGTGAGGGTCATTGGAATGCACAACTACACAAACGCATTACTATTTTAGAAGATATGCGTAGTATCATTGATGACATGCCTAATGTTGAATTGTTACCACATATCATGGTTGACTTGGATACAGCGGCAGGTAAAGATCAATTAGAACGATATGCCAAGGATCAAGTTAATGCAGGATTTGAAGGCATTATGATTAAAAATGTTGATGCGCCATATGTTTGTAAACGTAGTACAGATTGGATGAAGTGGAAACCAGTTATTACCGTTGACTTAGAAGTTATTGGTATTGAAGAAGGTACCGGAAGAAATAAAGGACGACTTGGAGCACTGGTTTGTGAGGGTCAAGATGACGGAAAGCACATTACTGTTAATGTTGGTAGTGGGTTCTCTGATACAGATAGAGATAGTTATTGGAATGATAGCAATCACATCATTGGACGCACAGCCGAAATCTTATGTGATGTAGTGACACAAAATCGTGATGGTACATATAGTTTGCGCTTTCCACGATTTGTTAGATTTAGGGATGATAAATGAACGAGCGAATTAAAGAACTTATCGAACAGGCTACTTGTTTCAAAGAAGGCCTTACTGAAGGATTATACGACATTGAAATTTTTGACAAAGAAAAGTTTGCCGATTCGCTTGTATGGGAATGTATGAAAATCTGTGAAGATGTTATGAAAAAAGATAACTCTGCACTTGCCTGTTGGAGTGCAATCAAAGGAACATTTAGGAGTTGAAGAATGAATATATCTATTGCTAGTGCATCCGTAATGCCTGTACTCAATACCGCTGCCATGGCCGGTCGCAGAGTTGATAGAAATGAACAACTGGCGGATGAACACTATGATAAAATTGATGAATACTATGATGTGAAACGTAGTGATTGGCAAAAGAATCGTGCAAGTTTCCAGGATCATGAAGAGGCAAAATACATTGCAGAAATCAATGCATATCTCAGCCTCAAAAGACGAGTGGAATATGGGTTATATCAATATGGTAAATTTTTAGGCTACAACTTGGATGTATCCGTATGAACGAACCAGAAAAAGATAATGTTGCAGATTTAGTAGTTGATTATCCCATCAATGTAATACTGCCCATAGCCGGTGGTGTGTTGATATTTCTTTTGATTTTTATAGCTATTGTGGTGTCATAATGAACGAATTAGAAATTGCACTGCAAGCACATGACTGGAGCCTAGATGGTTGGCGCACAAGACCTCAAGTGGATCAATTGATGAAGGGTCACCCAGATCCTGCAGAGGCCCAAGCACTGTGGCAACAGCATTGCCCTTGGAGCAACAGCAATGGCGGTTATGTTGCATGGTCAAAAAAATTCACCCAAGACAATGCCACAATGATATGGAGTTATCAATGACACATAATCACAATTTATTATGTCAAATAAGGTCACTGTACAACGAACCATATCATGTTGTGAGGCCACTATTGCCCATAAGAATGCAACACGGTGCAGACATGATGGCCTGGGCTGAACACGCATTTGGTCCAGCAGGCAAAAGAATTAAGGGCATAATTGGGCAAACTGTAAAAGTTGAAGAACCTGGTCTTAGATACTATGTGGATCCCACTGCATTTTGGTTTAGAGATAGCAAAGACCGTGATAGTTTTGTTGTACATTGGACAAAGGAGTTGAAGAATGATTAAACTTTGGTTAGCATTTATTATCCTTGCTGTTCTTATTCACTTTGGCATTAGTGCTTTAAGAAATATGAACGGTTTGGAACAATTAGCCTTGACAAAAAGTATAGGCTATAGTATACTTGTATCACTGGCAGCAGTAATGCTGATGACAGTAATTGTTATTTTATTTTAAGGAAAAACATGAAACGTATTTTTACTCTCTCTATTCTCGCTGCCGCAATTTTGGCAACTGGCTGTACACGTATTGAAACCGGCGAGGTTGGTGTGCGAGTTGGATTTGACCGACAGATTCAGCCAGGTGAATTGTTGCCTGGATCATTCAATCAAACCATGATAGGTGATGTGCTTACATTCCCTATCAAGGACGTGAATGTGGTGCTGGAGAATATGACTCCTGTGGCCAAAGACAATTCAACCATGAAAGACTTTGATGCTGTGGTTGTTTACAACATCAACCCACAACAAGTGAGTGAATTGTATGCAACCAAGAACAAGAGTTTCCACGCTGAGTTCAAAGGCGACACCTATGTGATGTACAACTACATTGTGCAAAATGCTCGCAACGCCATCTACAAAGCCACACGTAAATATGAAGCATTAGACATGGCAGACAATCGTACTGAAATGGAAAACTATATCAAGGATGAAATTACACGAAACCTTACTGAAGAAAAACTAGATGGCTCAATCACCATCAATCAAGTTATGGTTCGTAGTGTAATTCCTGCTGACAGTGTTGTTGAAAGTGCAAACGCCTTGGTTCGTAGCAAAAACGAATTGAAGCAAAAAGAAGTTGAAGTAAAAACTGCCGAAGCAGAAAGTCGCAGAATGGCAGCACTGGCCAACAACTCAGGTGCTAGTATTGCGTTCATGCAAGCACAGGCTATGTTGAATATTAGTGAAGGTATCAAGAACGGTCAAGTGCAGACAATCGTTGTACCTAGCAACTTTAACGCATTGATGATGAACAAGTAATATGTGGGCGTTGATTATTGCACTTACAATGGATGTAGCACCTTTTGAGATAAAGTTTACTCAATTGGCTGAGGTCAAAACATATCAAGAATGTAGAGACCTTTCTAAGATATTAAAAGACCGTGGCTTGAATGCACACTTGTTTTGTGTACAGCAACAATGAGTGGCTTAGGCATCATACAAGAAGAATCACCCCAAGCATGTCAAATGTGCGGGGTGATTGATGAATGTCGTCCTTATGGTCCTAATAACGAAGAAATTTGTTTTGACTGTGCTATGAAGGATGAGGAAACTACTGAGCGCAAAATGACAACTTATATTTTTGGTGAACAACAATGAACCAACGAATTAAAGAACTGTTAGATGAAGCCACTGTTTATGCACTGCATGAAACTAAAGATGCGGTTGACTTTTTAGATAATCCTGTAACAAAACAACAACGTGAGCGTCAATTGGAAATATTTGCTGAGGCTATTATTCGTGAATGTTGCATGGCATTACATCCTATGTTGCGTGACATGATTAGTCGTGGTCAAGGTCGTGAACTTATTCTACAACATTTTGGTATCAATCCAAGAGAAATTACAACTTTTATGCTTGATAGAAGTATTGCACAGATGGAAAAGCAAATAGAGGTTAAAGAATGAACCAGCGAATGAAAGAACTTGCTAAACAACTAGGTTACAATGTTAACTTTAAACCATCAGATGATGAAACAGATAGAGAATATCAGGTTGTTAGCAATGATTTTGCTGAAAAATTCGCTGAATTGATTGTTCGGGATTGTGCCCTTACTGCTGGCCTAATGGAACATGGAGGCCGGAAAGGCATCGGTGCACAAATATTAGATAATTTTGGAGTTAAATAATGTTTTTAACATGGGTTTTAGTAATATCAACATTCACCCCCGGTGGTGATTTAGTTAGTGAATATAAAGAAGGTCCTTTTCAATCTAAAAAAGAATGCATTGCATCAAAAAAAGAATTGAATAATCCACCTGCTTTAATGGGCTTGAAATTTAAAGGCAAGTGTGTTAGATTAAAAGTAGAAAACGAAAATGAGTAACCTAGTCGGCAAGTCATACATTTTTGAAGATGGTGGCAAGATTGAAGTAATTCAAGTCAAACTAAGAGAAGATGGATTATGGGTGCATTATTTAATTTCAATGAACTCTAGTCTACCTAGAAAACTAGTTATGAAACACGGTGAATTTATGACAAATTTTAAACATTTATTTGGAGAAGATGATGGCGTATAAAACAATTTATACAGAAGTTGAAGTTGATGTTGACCTTTCAGAGTTTGAGACCGATGACCTACTTGACGAATTAGCAAGTCGTAGTTCACTCCCAATGGAAGAAGATTTCCATGGTAAAGAAATACTTGAAGCCATTTATCATAAACGTAGAATGGGCCGCACTGATTATGAAAAAGAATTAGACCAATTGATTTGGAATAGTCTAGGCAAAATGTTATAATACATCGTGTAATCAACTATGAATAAATACTAGGATGTTCTCACGAATCTTTTCACTCAGCAATGCCACTCTTTTAGTGGCATTGGCACTTAGTACTATCGCCGCTTGGTATAGTATTGTTGGTCTAACCGCTATCTTTGCAAGTGCGGTTATACCTATTATCATCATGGGCTCGGCACTTGAACTTGCAAAAATTATAACAACAGTCTGGTTGCGTAAGTATTGGGATCGTTGTACTTGGGTAATGAAAGTATATCTTGTTCCGGCTGTTATTGCACTTGCAGTATTAACAAGCATGGGTATTTTTGGTTTCTTATCTAAAGCACACTTAGACCAAGGTGTTATAGGTGGTGATAGTATTGCCCAAGTACAAATTTTAGATGAAAAAATAAAAACAGCAAAAGAAAATATAGAGTCCAATCGTAAGGCTCTTAAGCAAATGGATGAGGCTGTAGATCAAGTCATGGCACGTTCAGATTCAGAAAAAGGTGCAGATAAAGCAGTATCTGTTCGTAGAAGTCAGACAAAAGAACGAGTTAGATTACAAAATGAGATTATAGCTGAACAGACAAAAATTGCTAAACTTAACGAAGAACGAGCTCCTATTGCTTCAGAAGTACGTAAAGTTGAAGCAGAAGTTGGTCCAATCAAATACATTGCGGCATTTATTTATGGAGATAATCCAGATGCTAATTTACTTGAACGTGCAGTACGATGGGTAATTATTTTACTTGTTATTGTATTTGACCCTCTTGCAATTATTTTAGTGATTGCGGCTAATCAGAGTAAAGATTGGGATAAAGAAATTGAAGATGATAAAAATGCTATGGCTATCATCCCACCCAAAGAAGAAGATACGAGACCCTTTACCGAAGAAGAAATAACAGCATTAGATAAACCGGTAGAAGAAGTTGATATAGTTCCTGCACCAGAAACTGAACCAAAAGCAACTTGGGCTTTTCCATCTGACCCACAACCCGAATCAGTTGACCATTATGTAGCAAACAAATTTACTGAATTTGATCCTAGATATTTGGTTACTAAAGTTATCACTGAAGAAGAATCTAAAGATATAGTGGCTTCTCCGGCATACCCTGAAATGTATATCGATTATCAAATAATAGAAGATGTTATTGAAGAAGATTTACCACCTGTCACAAGTTGGGTAGAAATTCCTGAACCAGAAGTAATTGTAGCAGAGGAAGAAATCAAAGTAGACGATTCTCCTCCTTACGAAGGTATTAGAGATTTAAAAACAGGCCAATGGATACAAACAGGACCTGCAATTATTGATCCAACAATAAAATCTACTATGGGTTTTAAAGATTTGGGCGGAGGGTATGTAGAATTTGAAGGCAAGAGAATGGCACTTCATGTTTTAAGAGATAAGCGTCCTGATTTGTTTGCTATCAGAGAAGACAATCCAAGACAAGTAAAAATTACTTTTGGATCCAAATCAGTTACTGTTGGTTTGATAGGTGATACGTTTATTCGTACCGATGCTATTCCCCATCGTGTTTTCAAAAGCAATGGTGAAAAATGGATAGAGATTAACAAGAACACAACAGCTACTTACTTAAGTAACACTAATTACTTACAACATCTAATGGAAAAAATAGCAACTGGTGAATACGAACCCGACCTTTTAACCGAGTTGGAACAAGAGGCCATTTCAAATCATTTGAATTCAGCTTGACCCAAAATCATCAAAAACAATTGACACTAAATCATTTTGGTGCTATACTATGTTTATTGTTCAACTACACACAGAGGTTAATTATGAAACTTAAATTATCAGTACTTGTCATTGCATTGTCACTGACCGCATGTTCTAGTATGAAGACCGGTAACGGTACTAATTCTAGTGTCCCGATCGTCAATCAAAAGCTATCTACGTCATTCGTAGCTGAGGGTGTTAAGATTGAAACTAAATGTAGTTGGTCTATGTTCGGCAAAGATGAATGTCAATTAGTTGCTATTGAGGCAATTGGTACAGCACCTACATTTGGTAACACTACGTCAAATCGTAAGAATGCACTTACCCGTGCTCAAATGGCAGCTGAACGTCAAGTAACTGAATTTTTGCAAAAAGAAGTCACCACTAGTCGTGTTCAAAACACTATTGCCAAGAACATTGAAAAGGCTTCTGACAAAGTTAAGTCAGGTAAGACTGATGATAGCGCAGTTGAATTGACTGACAAAGAGGCAAGTACTATTAATTTGCGTGAAAATCACAATGACACCCTTGTGTCATTGACTGAAAACATTCAAACATCAGCCAAAGCAATTCTCAAAGGCTTCATCAAGACTGACGAACGAGTTATTGGTGATCAGGAAGTTTCTGTGACTATGCGGTGGGACATAGACAGTGAACTGGCTCGCAATCAACTTGCTAAAGCAATGCGATGAAATACATATTGCTTGCGGTGATGCTGGCCCTAACAGCATGTGCTAGCACTACTGAGGCTGTAAGAACTTCAAGCGATAGTCCCGATGCTGGGGTCATACGTGTTCTCGGCACAGGATCAACTAAAGAAGAGGCAAAGAATAACGGCTTCACTACTGCTATCGAAATTGCTGTTGGTTCTGCAATTCTTTCACACAAAGATGTCCGTTCCGATAAACTTATACGTGATGACATAGTGAAATACAATGCAGGTTACGTTGATAATTATAAAATCATTGACGAGACAAAAACAAGCGGTGGTTACTCATTGTTGATGGATGTTCATGTTAAGAGCAGTCGCATACATGAACGATTATTGAGTGGGGGCGGTGACGAGAAAAATGTCAACGGTGATAAATTGGCTACTCAATATGACACATATCGTGCCCAACAAGAATCAGCCGATAAACTCATTGATGTGTTAATACAAGATTGGCCCGAAAAAGCCTTTACTATCAAACAAGGTAAACAAGAATTTAGTATTAATGAAAAACGTGTGTCTGTATTACGAATTCCAATTGAAATGAATATGAACTATAGCTATATTATGGCATTGGATGAGTCTCTTAAAAAGATTAACCAAAAGAAAACATATTCAGATTTAAAAATTGGTATTGCAGTTAAAGCACCCGATGATTGGGTATTCGGTAGAACCAATGGATATTTCTTTGATGACATTCAACGTATAAAACAATTCCAACAAGGGTTTAATGATAACTTTTGGATTCAAGTTCATTTAAAAGATATTAATGGTAATTTACTGTATTCTCAGTGTTTTGAACATGGAAGAAGTTTTTCATACCAAACAACTAAGGCATTTATTTTACAAGGTAATAACTCCGTAGATTCTAACATTGAAATTGAACTAAATTCAAAACTATCCAAGACATTGCGCCAAGCATATAGTGTAGAAATGGTTCCCTCTAGAGTTTGTATCAACAAAATATACGAAACTATACCTCTGCTAAAATGTCCCCCGCTAAACAAAAAATGATAAGTAATAATATGACCGAAGAATCTAAAATAAATTATTGTCACTTTTGTGGGAACAGCAAAGAAATTGTAAAAAAACTTGTTGTTAGTGAGAAGGTTGCTATATGCAATGAGTGCGTGGAACTATGTCAGAATCTAATCAATGATGAAGTAGAGCCAGAAAATCCGATTGAACCTAATCGTGATCCGGAGGCCATCAAAGAATATCTTGATATGCACGTTGTTGGTCAAGAAGATGCTAAGATAGTTTTGAGCGTTGCTGTTGCCAATCATTATAAGCGCATCAACAATCCACCAAAAGATATTGAAATACAAAAAGGTAATGTGTTGATTGTCGGGCCTACAGGAAGTGGTAAAACATTGCTTGCTAAGACAGCCGCAAAATATCTTAAAGTGCCCTTCATTGTTGCTGATGCTACGAGTTTGACAGAAGCCGGGTATGTTGGAGATGATGTTGAATCAATGATTAGTATGTTGATTCATGCCGCAGGTGGTGATGTAAAATTAGCCGAGCGTGGTATTATATTTGTTGATGAAATTGACAAGATTGCACGTAAAGGTGAAAGTGCAAGTATCACCCGTGACGTATCAGGTGAAGGTGTTCAACAAGCATTGCTCAAAATGGTAGAAGGTAGTACCGTTCGTATTCCCAAAGAGGGTGGTCGTAAACATCCTGGTGGCGATATGAGTGAAATCAATACCAAAGATATATTGTTTATTGCCGGTGGCGCATTTGTTGGTCTTAAAGACATTATTGCTAATCGTATGAATGGTACAAGTATTGGATTTAATGCTACTATCACTGACAGCAAAGTTGAAGGTGATTTGACAAAAGTCAGTCCTGATGACTTAACCAAATATGGAATGATTCCTGAGTTCATTGGACGTTTTACTACTACAGTAAGTATCCAAGAATTGTCTAAGAAACAATTGGTTCATATTTTGACAGATGTAAAGAACAATTATATCAGTCAATACAAGTATTTGCTAAGTTTGGATAATATCAATTTATCTTTTACTAAAGAAGCCCTTGAACAAATTGCTGAGAATACACTAACATTAAAGACCGGAGCACGTGGTTTACATACTGAGATTGAACGTGTTTTAATGTGTCATATGTTCTATACCAAGCAATACAAAGAAAATAATATAACTATGCTAAATATAGATGTGGGTCAAATTTTAAATCCCACACCAATATATGACGAAAAAAGGAAGACAGGTACTAGTAACTGATGGTAATGTTGAAAAAGCATTACGTAAGTTTAAGAAAAAAATTGCAGAGCAAGGTCTACTGCAAGAAGTCCGCGACCGTCAAGAGTTCGTTAAACCCACAGTCAAACGCAAAATTGCCAAGAGCAAAGCAAAGAGTAGATGGAAGAAACATCTACGAGACCAAGAATTACCCAAAAAACTATATTAACCTAAATAGTTGTATATATTGCACAATCATGTAAAATATATACTGTAGTAGATGCCTAACGGGTCTATTACAACACAATCTTGCTTTAACAAAGGAGAAAATTATGAGCAAAGTAATCGGTATCGACCTAGGTACCACAAATTCATGTGTAGCCGTCATTGAAAACGGAATCCCCAAAGTAATTGAAAACAGCGAAGGTGCTAGAACTACACCCTCAATCGTTGCCTATGCCAACGATGAGATTCTTGTAGGTGCTAGTGCTAAACGTCAAGCAGTTACTAATCCAAAAAATACAATCTACGCCGCAAAGCGACTGATTGGTCGTAAATTCAAAGAAGAGGCTGTACAAAAAGATATTAACTTGATGCCGTATACCATCGTTGAAAATGACAATGGTGATGCATGGGTTCAGTTAAACGATAATAAGTTAGCACCCCCGCAGATTTCAGCGGAAGTCTTACGCAAGATGAAAAAGACTGCGGAAGATTATCTAGGTCATGAAGTTACACAAGCAGTTATTACTGTTCCCGCTTATTTTAATGATAGTCAAAGACAAGCGACAAAAGATGCAGGTAAAATTGCAGGCTTGGAAGTATTGCGTATCATTAACGAACCCACAGCAGCCGCATTAGCGTATGGTGTAGATAAACAGGAAAAGCGTGACCGTAAAGTTGCTGTATATGACTTAGGTGGTGGTACCTTTGACGTATCAATCATTGAGATTGCCAACGTTGATGGTGACACACAAGTTGAAGTATTGTCAACAAATGGCGATACATTCTTGGGTGGTGAAGACTTTGACCAACGCATCATGGACTACTTGATTAGTGAATTCAAAAAGGATTCAGGAGTCGATTTAAGTAAAGACATGCTAGCACTGCAACGACTAAAAGAAGCCGCAGAAAAGGCTAAGATTGAGTTGTCAAGTACAGCACAAACAGATGTTAACTTACCATATGTAACAGCAGATGCTAGCGGTCCTAAGCACATGAACATTAAGTTGTCACGTAGCAAATTGGAACAGTTAGTTGATGAATTGATTCAACGCAGTATTCAACCATGTAAGACAGCTATGGCTGATGCTAAGATTTCAATAAGTGATATTGACGAGGTTATTCTTGTTGGTGGTATGACACGTATGCCTAAAGTACAAGAAATGGTTGAATCATTTTTTGGTAAAGCACCTCGCAAGGACGTTAACCCGGATGAGGCAGTTGCCGCTGGTGCCGCTATTCAGGGTGATGTATTAGGTGGTGGACGCACAGATGTTTTATTGCTTGATGTTACTCCATTGAGTCTTGGCATTGAAACAATGGGTGGTGTGATGAGTAAGTTGATTCAAAAGAATACAACTATTCCTACTAAACAAAGTCAAACATTCAGTACAGCAGAAAACAATCAACAAGCGGTTACTATTAAAGTATTCCAAGGTGAACGTGAAATTGCACAATACAACAAGTTGCTAGGTGATTTTAACTTAGATGGAATTCCACCAGCACCAAAAGGTATGCCTCAAATCGAAGTTACATTTGATATTGATGCTAACGGCATTATGCACATCGGTGCAAAGGACAAAGGTACTGGTAAGGAAAACAAAATCACTATTAAATCAAACAGTGGTTTGAGTGAATCAGAGATTCAAGAAATGGTTAAAGATGCTGAATTGAATGCTGAATCTGACAAGAAAGCCCGTGAATTAATTGAGGCACGTAATGGTGCAGAATCAACATTGTATGGATTCAAACAAGACTTTAATAAGTACAGTGACAAAGTTACTGAAGAAGAAAAAACTAAAGCCGAAGAAGCAATCAAAGCAGTTGAAGAAGCAATCAACGGGGATGACCCAACCGTTATCCAAGATAGTATTCCTAAATTATATGAGGCAATTGGTCCAATCACTAAAGCTAAAAGTGATGAAGAAGCCAAGAAAAAGGCTGAAGAGGCAACTAAGACTACAGAAGCACCAAAAGATGACAATGTAGTTGATGCAGAAGTTAAAGAGTCACCGGAGACTGTTTAAACTTTAGATCGGGTGCCGCATTGCGGGCCCGACAATTATTCTTGCTTTATTAAGGAGATATAAAATGACAAGAGAATTAACATTAAGAGCGTTAGACATACCAACCATTCATAGATTTGGAATAGGATTTGATTCTATGATAGATGAACTGATGCGTATGAATGCAACGCAAACTAACACCAACTACCCACCCTATAATATAGTAAAAGAATCTGAGGATCGATTTGCTATTGAAGTAGCGGTTGCTGGGTTTAGTGAAGGTGAGGTTTCTATTGAAATAGAGAATCGTGTACTTACAATTGCCGGTAACAAAATACATGACTTAGATAATCCTAAAGAATATCTACATCATGGGATAAGTAACCGTAATTTTATTCGTGAATTTTCTTTAGCAGAACATGTTGAAGTTAAAAGTGCTATAAATGAAAACGGGATCTTATCTATTGGACTAGAACGAATTATTCCAGAAGAGCATAAGCCCAAGAAGATTGTAATAAATTACAATAAATAATATAATAGCATATCGTAAATACAAGTGTGCGGGAAACTGCACACTTTTTTGAAAGAGAAAAAATGGCACAAACAGATACGAACCTAAGCGTAAGACCTATAGTTGATGTAAAGGAACCACCGTTGTTCAGAGTAATTTATATGAATGATGATTTAACCAGTATGGAATTTGTTATACGGAGTTTGATTGATCATTTTCATTACACAGATGAAACCGCAGTGAATATCACAACTGGAATTCATGATTCCGGAAGTGCAGTAGTTGCAGTGTTACCATATGAAATTGCAGAACAAAAGGGTATTGAAGTAACTATGGAAGCCAGAACTGAGGGCTATCCGTTACAAGTTAAAATTGAGGCCGAGACTTAAATTCTATTCGTTTAGGGTAATAAGGATTTCGGCCCGCACACGGGTTATTAAGGTAGTTGATATTGTCTAAGACAGTATCAACTATTTTTCCATGTGTGCCAAATACCCAGTGAGATACTTTGTTTTCAGTATCATATTCTAATGCATCAGTTAGTGGTCCGGCATCATGCATATCAGGTTCTTCACCATAATATAATTTTTTAGTTGGTACAGAACTAGAAACTACCATAATATGTTCTACTTCTGAATGGACCTGTAATCTGTGTATAGTACTGCATAGATATGAAACATCCTCATATCCAGCAACAATTAATTCTATTTCAGCCATTTTATTTCTAGGCTTATAATTTCCATACCATCCATTAGTGGCTACGATTGCTATCTCATTTAGCACCACTACATTATCATGTAAGAATATTACATTCTTTAATGACGCACAAATTTCTCCAATTTCTTTGATACGTTTTTCTCTAATAATTACAGTAGAGTGTTCTAACGCACCATCAATAAAAAAGACACCCTGATAGCAATTACTCAGGGTGTCTAATACTGTTTGTAGCATTGCTAAATCATTACTGACATTACCCGCAACAATACAATATAAACTTGTAGGTTTATCTTCCCAGATAAAGGTGTCATCTACTGATAAATTCAAATCACTAATTACATCAAATCCAAGTATCATGTTTTCAACAGTTAATATGGAAATAGGACTACTGCCCTATTTCGCAATAAAGCAGTATATATTACGCTTTTGGTTTAGCTTTAGTTGTTTTAGAGGCTACTTTTTTAACGGCAGCAACTGCATCTTTAACATCAACTTTGCCGTCTTCATTGACATCTAATGCTTTTTTAACACGGGTGGTAGTCTTTTTAGCAACTTCCTTAACAACCGCTACTTCAACTTTGACTTCAGCAACGGCTTCTTTGACAACTTCTTCAACCTTAGCAATTGCTTCTGGTTCAGATTTAGCCAAATAATTCCATAATGAGTAAACAGCAATCACTGCAACGACAACGATAATAATTTCCATAGTAAAATCTCCTTGAACTAATATTTATGACTTGAGGTTCCAAAGCAGATTTTTTCATAAATACTGTATGTTCAAGTCCTTGTCATTGCGAGAGTTGATGGATCTACCCTTGCCCAAAATCACCGCGCAAAAAAGACTACTATTTAGACCGGATTTAGAGGATGTGGAACATGTCTATGATTTGTTAAATGAGCATGTTTTTGATAATATTTTAGTTAAGCCTAATATTAAATTGGGCACATGCCGAGACTATTGGGGAATGTGTTATGGGGAGGACAATCCCTATAATAGCGGAACTTATTGCAGAATCAAACTAAGTGACAAATGGTATTCTGCTCAATGGATGGTGACAATGTTATCGCATGAAATGAGTCATCAGTATCAATGGGATGTTTACAGTCATGGTCGTAAGACTAGAGTTATGAGCCATGGACCTAGTTTCTACAGATATCAATTAAAGATGCGGGAACACAATATTTCATTGAAAACATACTATTCTACTAGACAATGGTTTAATAAACAAGATTTGTTTAAAGCGTGAAAGAGATAAATACATTACTATGAGAGCAATTGAATTTTTAAAAGAATCCCAAGGTGGTATATTCCGCCGTGCCCAAGAGGTTGACCAAGGTGCGGAAATCAAGTTTAAAAACGCGGAAACAAACCAAGAAATTAAACTACTGTCAGCAGAAGTATTTCCTCAAACTGGACAATACCAAACATATGAAGAATTAGACCAAGCAGTTACTGATTTTTGTACTATGTTTGAAGTTCCACCGGAGAACGTTCAGTATGCAGGTAAACCAGATAAATCACGTGCCGCAATGGTAAGTATTTGGACGGATTTAACATCAGGTGAACCAATGGCGTTTGTTAAACTTGCTACAAAACGTAGTGAAGGTGCTTCACCTATTATGCAGAGTAATGCTGATTTTAAGAATGCGTTTGGTTATGGAGATGTAGGTAAGACAGCACAACGTCAAACATTACAATTAAAACCAAAAGACGTATTAGCATTTGATGAATGGTTAAATCCACAAGGTGTTATACGCAGTGTTACTAGCAGATTGAAAACTAGAAGTGACCTAGACGAAAACCTGAAGCAAGGATTAGTACAGCTTGTAACTAATGTTGCCCAAGGTGTCAGTGAGCCTGTGCCGGGTATGGCACAATATTTAACAACGTTAGAAGTTGATTACGGTGAGGTACCTGCCCCTATTGCGTTAATTACAGGTAATTTTGTAGGAGGAGACTATCTGCAAGCCGAAAAAGGATTATTAGGTCCATTAGGTTTAAAATGGAGCGATTTATCAAAAATATTGTATCCCAAGGCCGGGGGCGAAAAGATTTATGATAGTTACATTTATATTGATGAAGAAACCAAACTTAAAGTAAGTTCAAAAGATAAAAAAGGCGGCGCAGCCGCTAGTATTACTGGATTAATTGATGAAATTAACAAAACACCAGAAAAATTTCAAAGTGTATTACTTAATAAAAAATTCGGCTCTTTACTTAATATATGTAGGACAATTGCTAGCGCACCAAATACATATCAAGGAAGTGCAAAAAAGAGTAGCAAAAGTATAAATGGCCCTTTAATTTTAGCTGTAAATACTTTTAAATTTATTGACGACAATGATGCTAGAACAATTGTAGGGTTGATGAACTCCCCAAATAATAAAATGATGCCAGAACAAGCATACAAAAAAAATGTCATTGGTCCTAATTTATGGAAGATAATTTCAGTTAAAGGTGCCAATTATAAGGACCCGGGATATAATTTAGGTTATCATGTAATGGCATGTGTTGCAAAAAATATTGCTAATATATGTAATAGCGATCCAAATACTGATAAATTTTTTAGGTCTATTTTGGAAAGATCCAACATGGTACAAGTTAAAACTACAGTTAAAAAATCCGGTGACGGGGCGGCATTTACTAATTTTGTTGTAATGTATCCTCCGGTCTTCGATGGCAAAATGACTATGCATGCGGATAACAATTATATGGCGACACGAAAGCCAATCGCACCATTAAGTTTCAAAATGCCTTAACCAAAACTCTTTTAATTTGTTTTACAACGTGTTATACTTGTAAAACATTTTAAAGGAAGTTTATGAGTCTAGTCCCAATCGTCATTGAACAAACAAGCAAAGGTGAGCGTAGTTATGATATCTACAGCCGTCTATTGCGTGACCGTGTAATTTTACTTGAGGGTGAAGTACATGACCAAATGGCAAATCTTATTGTTGCCCAATTGCTATTCCTAGAATCAGAGGGTGACAAGGATATTTCAATGTATATCAATAGTCCCGGCGGTAGTGTGACAGCAGGTATGGCAATCTATGATGCTATGCAATTCGTTAAGCCTGATATTCATACAATTGTAATGGGTCAGGCATGTTCTATGGGTAGTCTACTCGCACAATCAGGTGCACCCGGTAAACGTTTTATGTTGCCCAATGCAAGGCACATGATTCATCAACCTTCAGGTGGTGCAAGAGGTCAAGCAACTGATATGCTGATTCAGGTAAATGAAATACTTGAAATGAAAAAGAACCTAACAGGAATCTACACTAAGCACAATTCAAAAGGTAAAACTTTTGATGTACTCCAAGCTGATATGGAACGTGATAATTTTATGAGTGCTCAACAAGCATTTGACTATGGACTAGTAGACGAAATAGTTACAAAGCGAGGTTAATTATGGAAGAACTAATTGACCTTTCATATGCTCATCATATCCAAGATACCGTTGACATAGAAACTATATGTTCAAATGCAATTGAAGTTAATTCAATGGAACCCTATTGTTGGCCATTAGATATACCAATAGATAAAGAATTATTATTAGAAAGTTGGAACAAGCTATTTGTTTCGCTTGGTTATACTTATGAATCTATGACCGCATTAATGCGTGAGTATTTTGTAGAAAAATATAAACAATTAGGTCACCCCAAAGATCCAATTGCATGGGATATGAATCTAACACATTATACCGAACTAACCGGTGATGATCGATGGAATAAGTTCAGAGGTACCGTCGAATGGATTCTAGAAGATGGCGGAGATCCTAAAAGAGCCACTGAGATGTTATCAGAAATAAAAAATACATACTTAGAACATGTCATCAACAGTTTATTTGAGCATCATGCTAAGAATTTTAATAGAGAATTTAAAGGGCAACTTAATGTAACTTGGGTTGGTCCTGGTCAACGATATAATCTTCACAACGATAATAATATCTATTTAAGATATCATATTCCGATCATAACAGATCCAAAAGTCTTTTGGATATTTCAGGATGTAAATAATGTTGAACAATATTATAAAATGCACATGCCGGTTGGTGCTGTATGGATGTTAAATCCTGTACAAGTAGTACATACCGTAGTAAACCAATGGGACCATGCAAGGGCACATTTATTATTGTCCGAGTTTAGATAAAATTAATTTAGAAAATGCTATATGAGCTTCTTGGTTAAAATGACCTAACGGCAATCGTTCATGCCCTTGATTCATACACCAAGTACTAAAATCTTCAAAGATTATTTTGCTAGTGTCAACGTGTTGAATTGAATTATAAATATCACTAAATCCAAAAATATGAAAGTAATTTGAGGATAGATTTTTACATGTTTGGTCAACATAAAACAATGCATTTTCCACTCCGGTATCATTTATCCTTAGCATGTGTTCAATAAAATGCTTGTTAATTGGATGATGTTTTAAATTATTTTTATATTGATTTCCGCTCCACTGTATACCTAATTGAATGTAATTTGTATTGTCTCTCGCATAAAAATTTCCCTTATCAGGATAGTATAGTTCTTTTCGATGTGGTTCTGTATAAAAAAATAATACCAAACTATCAGGATGATCCGTCAGTGCTTTTGGTAAAATACGTAAACTGCGTTCATTACTCCCACCACTAAGAGCATAATTATAGCAAGGAATATTAAGGCTATCAGCTACTAACTTGGGGAAAGAAAAAGATTTTGTTTGATTATCCATGTACTCCAAAGTAATACTACCTTTGATGTAATCGTTGACCAAATCCTCTCCCAATAATTCACATCCTGCAACATGGCTATCACCAAATGCTAGCACCGACTTATAGTTTTTCATAGTACATATTTAGTTAACAAAAATATGGTTGACAATAAATCACTTTGGGTATACAATAGAGGCTTCTGTAGAGAAAAGGAGTTTTTATGTCTTACGTTGTTTTCAAGCATAACAAAGAATACGGTCCTCGACAAGGTCTCGAGGGTCCGTTTCACTATCCCAATGGTCGTGTTCTGTATTACGATCCTAAAGCAGGTGAGTACTACGATCCTCGTACCGACTTTTACGTTGACCGTGACGAGGTCTCAGACCTGCAAAATTCTATCTTTGACATCCTGAAAGGTTAATATGAACAGCTTATATGCTTTAGTATTCATTATGGCAGGTTCACCCCCTGCATATTTAGGTAACTATACTGGTCTGAATAGTTGTCAAAAGGCTATACGTGATATCTACAGTGGTCGCTTGAATCCAACCGGCGAATATTTGCCAGAGTTAGACAAAAGTATTAAATTGATAATGAAGAATAAAAAAGAATTTATTTGCATTCCGGTGTCAAAAGACTGAAAACGGTTGACAATAAATGGCTTTGGGTATATAATAGAATCTTAAACAGTAAAGAAAAGGACTTGCAAATGCGTACACCAACTATAATTTATGGTTTGAAAAATTCTCAGAAAATTCGCATCATTTTCAAAGGTGATGGTTCTGAGAATGAAATTGGATTGTACATGACAGTACAACAATCGGTGACAATGTTTGCTACCGCTCTCTCACGTAGCCTAGCTTGGGATGCATTATTGCAATTGTCATCTATACGTCAGGAAGCACAAAAATATAACGAACCGATTCCAACAGGGATCGGCACTACAATTCGTGGCAAGCAAATTCAAGTTGATTTGGTCTGAGGAGACAAAAATGAAATTAGAAACCGCTCTTAACGTGATCCATAAAGAAGGTAAATTCTTAGGATTGACTTCCTTCGCAATGATGCAATTCATTGCAAAGAATCCCCTAGCACAACCTAAAAAGACATTAGAAGCCTTTAAGGTTGTAAAAGAAAGTGTTACAAATACTTTTGAATAAAAAGGTTGACGATAAATCGTTTTGGGTATATAATAGAATCTTAAACAGTAAACAACAGGAGTTAGCAAATGGGTACACGTTCACTTATCGCAGTTGTTCATGGTGATAACTACAAAACAGTTTATTGTCATTGGGATGGCTATCTGTCACACAATGGTCGTATTTTGCAAAAACACTATGATTCACCTAAAGCAAACAATCTTGTTGCAATGGGCAATATCTCTAGTCTCAAAGCTAACATTGGTAGAAAACACCCCTTCAGTGCGTTTGACATTCCCGGCATGTCTCCAAGTGCATGGGAAAATAAGTATGGCAACATGACTACATTCTATGGTCGTGACCGCGGAGACGAAGGTCAAGAGTTTGTCACACATACCAGCAAAGAATCACTAATTGAATCATTCAATGAGTCTTGGTGCGAGTTTGCATATATTATGAAAGATGACATTTGGTATGTTATGTTTCAAGGTGATGAGAATTTTTATTTGTTGTCAGAAGAATTGGTTAAACAAAAAGATACAGTAGAGGCAGTATAATGGAAGCAGTTGTCGAGACTACAGTCTGGAACGATAGCAATAACGCTAATCATACCTATCTACTTGATGGCACCAAAATGATTGCGTACATTAAAGTAGGCGACACTGCTCCCTTTTATTTTAAAAACCCAATCACCATTGACAAACGTGGTCGGAAGTTTCAAGCATTGAAAGTTAATCCTTTCAAAAAGATAAAAGAAAAATCAACAATAATTAAAGTGTCCGGTAGTAAAGGTAATATATATAGTATTGATACGGAAGACAAAACATGTACGTGTCCGGGCTATATGTATCGTGGTAGTTGTAAACACATTACGGAGTTAGTATGAACGATTATAATACGCACATAGATCCCGAGTATCCATACTCTATTGTGATACCCGGTGACAATCTGGAAATGTCAGCAGTTAATAGCCCCACAAGTGTTTGGCTAAGAACTAAAAAGTATCCTTACATTGTAGGTGGTACTTTTGAAAGACACATTTTTAGGTTTAAAGAATACAAACACGCTAAAGCGTTTGCGGCAAAATGGAAATAATTTATAATGAAGATAGCAGTATGCAGTGACTTGCACTTAGAATTTGAAGACCTCATCCTCAAGAACGAAGAGGATGCAGAGGTCCTCATCCTGTCCGGCGACATTATGATTGCTGAGGACTTACACAGCCACCCTGTGAAGCATCCTATGGATCCTACTAACATTCCCAATTTGGGTCGTAGACAAGAAGCCGCACAAAGGTTCCGTGATTTTCTTAGTCGTTGTAGTTTTCAATTCCCGCATGTAATTTACATTGCAGGCAATCACGAATTCTATCATGGTAAGTGGGTAGCTAGTTTGAATCATCTACGTGAAGAATGTGCAAGATATCCTAATGTTTATTTCCTTGAGAATGATATCAAGGTTATCAATGAAGTGACCTTTATTGGTGCAACATTGTGGACTGACTGTAACAAGGCTGATCCATTGACTATGCATGCCTTGACTGATATGATGAATGACTTTAGAGTGATTCGTAATGATGAACTTGGATACACTAGATTGCGGCCTGCTCATATTGCAATGCGTCATAAAAAAACATTGGATTACTTCAAGCATGTTTTGGCTGATAGAAAAGATGAGAAGTGTGTTATTGTTGGTCATCATTCACCTAGTCATTTAAGCATACATGAGATGTACAAGAATGATTACTTGATGAACGGTGGTTATCACAGTGATTTAAGTGAATTCATTTTGGATCATCCGCAAGTTAAACTATGGACTCATGGTCATACGCACACACCTTTTGACTATGTGATTGGTGATACCCGAATCGTATGCAACCCAAGAGGGTATAAAGGACATGATGCAAGTGCCGATATTTTCAAACTTATTTTTGTAGATGTTTGATTCACGTTAAATATTTTCATGACCGAATCAACAGAATCGCAACCTGAAAAATTAGTACATTTAAAATTTATATTTAACCAGATCGGTGATCAGGTTTGTACTACAGGTTTGCCTGAAATAATATACAAAAAAACAAATACCAAATCAGTAATCACTGATCCATTAATATGGGTATTCAAGCATAACCCATATGTTGTATTCATGACCGAAGAAGAGGCAAAGGACCTTCCTATGGCTGTAGTTCAGCCTGACACTAGGCATGAAGATCATCGACAAAAATATATGGATACTTTTGGTACGCAACTAATTTATGGACAACTTGAATTTATGTCTACTTTAATGGGTGTTCCAGGTATACATTTGCGTCATCCTAGATTGTATTTGCATGAAGATTCAGAGATAGTTCCACATAAGATTGTGGTTCACACTACTGGATCTGATAGAACACGATTGAATGAAGTAAACATCAGAACACATTTGGGTGAGGATAACGTCCGAGTAATGTCTGATGAAATAATTTCAGCTATTCTAAAGAATTATAAAAATTTCAAGATAGTACAAATAGGTGGAAAAGATGACAAACCACTAGGTGGTGATACCATAGACTTGCGTGGTAAGATAAGTTTATGGGAAGTTGCCAAAGAGATATCTGAATCAAGTAGATTTATTGGTGTTAATTCAGGATTAATGCATATTGCTAATTGCTATCCTAGAGTTGATAAAAGAATTTTCCTAACAGAATTTCCTAGAGAATCCTTATTGAAGTGGTATCCAGGAGATATGAGAAACCTTTTGTTTTCCTGGGCCGACGCAACCAACATGTATTTCAACAGAACAGTTGATGATATTGGATTGACATATTCTTACACGAAGATTTAAAACGGGTAAAATTTAAAAAAGAGTTTACCAAATACTATTGTAATAGTCCTGTCTTTATATTATAATCTGTATACGTTGTGAGAGCAACGATTTTTTAAGGAAGAAAAAATATGAACAAGCAAGTAACTAAGCAAGAACGCCTTATCGAGGCATTCAAGTCAGGCGAAAAACTGACAGCGGCACAAATCAAAGCACGTTTTGGTATTGCCAACCCAACCGCAACCGTAAGTGATTTGCGTTTGCGTAGTGGATTTGCTATCTATGCAAATCAACACACCGATACTAAAGGTCGTGTTAGCACCAAGTACCGTTTAGGTAACCCTAGCCGCGAAGTTGTTGCCGCAGGATATCGTGCATTGGCACTTATCGCCTAATCTCTTTATTGAGACTACTGAAAAAGGGTGTTTATCACCCTTTTTTCATTTGCACATAATTAAGTTATGTGTTATAATATATGAAAGGAGAATTCAATGGGTTTATTTCATAAGATAATGAACAAGCTAGGTCGTTATCGCCTAATTCCAGATCGTAGAACAGGTGAAGACTATATGCATCGCTACTATCTGTTTCTTAAAGACCGTACATGGTTTCCCTTCAATTTCACATTACACAAGATTGTAAAAAGTGACGATCCAATTTTTCACGACCATCCTTGGGCTTTTATGACTATTGTTCTTAAAGGTGGTTACTGGGAACATACACCTGTCTTTAATTCTGAAGGTAAAAAGATTGCTGAGTTTCAACGTTGGCACGGTCCAGGTAGTATTATCTTTCGCCGAGCAAAAGATTTTCATTGGCTAGAACTTGACTGGATGGTTGGCCCTGCAACTACATTGTTCTTCATGGGTCCTCAAGTGCGTGACTGGGGATTTCTAATCAATAGAACTAAAACAAAAAACCAGTGGGTTCAACATGAAAATTATCTGAACAATTACCAAGATTATCACAAGAAATACATAGAGCCAAAAACAATGGCAAGTAGAAAGAAACCATAATGTACATCACACTAACAAACGCCGCAGAGTCACACAAAGGAAACAAGATTGCAATTAATACAAGTTTAATTGCAACTGTACATCAATCAACAGTTAAACAAGATGACGGTATTATTGGACATGTAACTTATATTTTCTGCCCACCTCATGGTACATGGGAAGTCAGTGAATCACTTGAAGATGTAGTTAAAGAATTAAATTCTTTAGAATGGAATAAAAAATGAATGAAGATACACGTGAAGTCTTGTTAATTCTGCAAGAAGAATGTGCAGAGGTAACTCAAGCGGTCAGTAAGTGTTTTCGTTTTGGTCCCGATCAAATGAAACCTGGTAAGGATCGCACTAATATTAATATGCTTGAAGAAGAAATTGGCGATCTGTTTGCTATGGTTGAGTTACTTACTGACTTAAATGTTGGTGTAACAGTTGAGGGCATTCAACAAGCCAAGATGAAGAAGTTTGAAAAATTGAAGATTTGGTCTGACTTAAAAATTAATAAATAATATTATGGAAATATTACTTCTTATCGTTGGTCTTGTAATTGGTTACCTAATAGGTGAGTCCTATTGTTTGTTCAAAATGCGTCATATTATTCTGGATGTAGCTTCAAAAGAAGGCATTTATCTTGATGATGAAATAGAGTCTAAAGGCAAGGTAATAGAAGTACACAAGTTAAGAATTCAAAATATCAATGATATGTTGTATCTTTATACTGATGCAGAAGATTTCATATGTCAAGCCAAAACGTTAGAAGAATTAGCCACACTATCACAACAATATAAAAACATCAACTACGCCGCAGTGATTCATGATAACAAAGTGTTCACTTTCATCAACGGCAATGTAACTGAAAAAGAATGAAAATCAAAATTAACAAGTGGCCCAAAGGGGCAGGAGATCAAAAAGTTGATATCCAAATTGATTCATGGGATACATGGAACATGGATGGTACCTTGGCTAAAATCATCTACCCAATGTTGATTCAACTAAAAGCTACTAAGCACGGTATACCTAACGAATTTGTAAATGATGTTGGTGGTGAAGATTATGTTGACCAAGAAAGTTTTGACTTTTATAAAGAAACTCACAAAGAATCCTGGGATATTGCAGCAAAGCAGTGGGATGAAACACTTGATAAAATGATCTGGTCGTTTGGTCAAATTGCTTATGAAGATTATGATGATAAGTATCATCACGGCAAAGCTGAGTATGATTGGGTTGATTCTGATAAGACATATCCAAACCCAGTTACTGGTAAATTAGAACCCACATATCGAATGGTTGACAAGAACCCAGGTGAACATTGGTATGATCATGTAGGTCATCAACTGCATGAACAGCGTATACAAGAAGGTTTTGAATTGTTCGGTAAGTATTTTCGTAATCTTTGGGACTAACATGAACGCATTTGACCATATGGTAACTATTCTATCCGCTGAGGCGTATAAAGATAATGATTTTACACCTATTAGTAAAGATGAGTATGCTAAATTTTGCAAAGAGTATATTTTTGAAAAACTAAAAGAGATACGATTTGGTACAGCCTTTCAAAAAAGATTTGGCGTAAGAGATAGAGTACTAAGTATATTTAGCGAACAGAAAGATGCCATGGATCATATTGAGAGATATTATATAGGGGAAAGTAATGAGTGGTGAAATAGAAAATATACGCAAGAGAGGAATTGTAGTAGAAACCGCAGTTGATGCTAATAGGATTTTAGGTTTAATTAATAAATTAAAACCAATACAAACTCAATATGAATTAATGCGTGTAGGTCACGACAGAGAAGGGGGCTATTTAATTCCAGATGACATTGTTGGGATAGCAACTTGTTTTTCTGCTTGTTCCTCTATAGATAGTTCAGTTGCATTTGAACAAGATTTGCATGAATCATTTGGTATTAATTCGCATCTAGTAAATTTTTCTATGGAAGAAGTACCTGGATATATTACACCATTGTCATTCATTCCAAAATTTTTAGGTCCAACTAATAATAATACGGATATAACATTAGATTCTTGGGTCAAAGAAACAGTAGAATACGAATATTGTGGAGTGCATCAATTAATGCTTAAATTAGATTGTGAAGGTAAGGAATATGGTGCTATTCTTTCCTCCTCTGAGGAAATTCTTAAACAATTTAGAATTATAGTCTTAAAATTAACTGATGTTGATAAATGGGGGCATCCGTCTTTCTTTAAAATTGTCGAAGATTTTACCAACAAACTATTACAACATTTTAATGTAGTACATATTCATCCAGACAATAAAGGAATCATCAAAAATATTAATGGGATAGATTTACCAGAAACAATAGAGATTACCTTTCTTTCTAAAAAAAGATGTAAGGTATTGGGATATGTAAATTCATTGCCAGATGAATTAGATAAACCATGCAATCCGGATTTAGTTGATATAGCGTTACCTGATATTTGGTATAAGTAAAATATAAATTATAAAGGAAAATAATGCCAAACGAAACTATTGTTGAACTTGCTGTAAGTGCGGATAGGCTTGTCAATTTGATTAGTAAATTAAAGCCAGTAAAAACACAAACTGAACTAATGAGAGTTGGATCTACCCAAGATGGTGGATATTTAGTTCCGGATGATGTCGGGGGGATAATTGCATGTTTCTCTCCTGGAGTAGAACATACATCAACATTTGAATTAGATTTACTTGAATCTTTTGGAATCAATTCTCATTTAGCAGATTATTCAGTAGACGGTCCTCCTGCATATTTTAACCCATTATCGTTTACTAAAAAATTCTTGGGCGCAATAAACAATGATGTATATATGACAATGGATTCATGGGTAAAGAGTACACCTGAATACGAATCTATTGGTGATTTTCTACTTCAAATGGATATTGAATTTGGTGAGTACAGTACATTGCTTGCAACTTCGGATGAGATTCTTAAAAGATTTAGAATTATAGTTATTGAAGTACATCACATTGACAAATGGGGACACCCCTCTTTCTTTAACATAGCAGAATCATTCTTTGATAAACTGTTACAACATTTTCATGTAGTACATGCACATCCTAATAATTATGGCACTGTTATTAATGTTAATGGAGTAGAGTTACCGCAAACTATTGAATTTACTTTACTTGCAAAAGACAGATGTAATATATCAGGGTTTGTTGATACTTTTCCAGATGAATTAGATAGTCCGTGCTGCCCTGATAAAAATGAACTAGTGTTACCTGATATTTGGTATAAATGAAACAAAAATTTATAGATTACTTCATGGATGTAGCTGAACGCACTAGTCAGTTAAGCCATGCTATACGATTGCAAGTTGGTGCTATCATTGTTAAAGATGATAGGATCATCAGCATCGGATACAACGGTATGCCTAGTGGTTGGGACAACAATTGTGAAGATAAAGAATACATGAGTAGTGATGCCGGGGGTTGGTTAGATCCTAATGAGATTTATGAACGATGGCCGTTTGAAGAAAAACCCAGAATTCAATGGTTTGGGGATGACTCTATAACTGTTACCAATAGATATAAACTGAAAACGAAACAAGAGGTGTTACATGCTGAAACAAATGCGATTGCAAAACTGGCTAAGTCTAACGAATCTGGTGTGGGTGCTACTTTGTTTATTACCCATTCTCCATGTTTGGACTGTGCCAAACTTATATACCAAAGTGGTATTAACAACGTTCTATACCGTAACACTTATCGTAGCGATGATGGTATAGATTTCTTAAACAAGAGTGGAGTCAATGTCACCCAACACACAGTACAAAACTGAAATAAACATTAAGTTTGGTCAACTAGCACCAATCATGCACTGGTGCCAAACTCAATGTAATTGTGATTGGGGTTACAAAATGTTAGACAATGCAGGATATCATCCAGGTAAATATGAATTTTACTTTGAAGATGAGAAAGATTACGTTAACTTTATACTTTGGAAAAAATGAAGTACTTTACTTTTTACCGTGAATCAAATAACTTTGATGACATATTAAACGATATCAATCTTAAAAAATTGATTACTACTAAACTGCGTTGGGATAATTACCTAATGATTGGCATCAGCAAATATAAAAAAGATGCGGAAAAGATATTCAGCTATGTCACACTTAAGTATGGTGATGAGATGCGTAACCGATTGACTAAAGACTATAGCCCTGTACCAAATGTGGATTACATCCCTATTAGAAAATAGTCATTTGGTTACTTTGTGCAAAAAATGATCCTATACTATATAGTACTTGAACTAGAATAAACCCAGCATTCAATACACCAAACAACAAATACATAGCCGTTAATGCCATGATTAAGCTATGTAATGCTGGATTCATCAATAATTTTTTTATTTTTTGGCAAATATTTTTCATCGTTTACTTTGTTGTACCTTTTCTGTTGTAGTATTAGAGCAACTAACCGCATTGCTACGAAATGTTTTATATATTGTTGCCTTATTACCCTCTCTACAATGGTACTCGCATATTTGCATACCGTTATCTGTAACCGAGGTATAGGCTAAATCACATTGACTATTTATTAGTTTTGTTTTTTCTATCTTATGAGTTGATTCTGAATTTATATTTATATATAAATTCTTCGGGACAAGCGGTGCTACCACAGTAACTACGGCAGCAACACCCAATAAGAAATTATTGAATTTTATCACTACGTATAGTCCTTTCTTGTTTTATTTTTTAGTGCAACTATACTAGAATATTTACCCCACGTGGACAGGCAATATCTTACTAGATATTGGTAAATTCAATTAACTGAGTATATTAAATGTTATTAGGATTGCTTCCGGCATTGCCGGAACCTAATACACATGCAGTAGTATCGGTGTACTCTACTACAGTCCAAGTTTTCTTTTCTTTGTTTACTAGTAAAGCAAGATGACTGTTGGTGTTTGACTTACCAACCCACACAGGTGTTTCTCCAAATTCTTTGGCAAAATGCGGTATCACAAAGTCTGCATTACTACATTTTAATGGCTTTTGTAATTGGATAATTTCTTGTGCGTGGCCAGTTAAACAAACCAACAATGACAGTGCTAATAATTTTTTCATTGTATACGTCCCTAAGGCAACGGACTGCTGGAGGGTCCTGATGAATGTATACATGCAACACTAGAACTATACTGAACTACAGTAAATGTTCCTGTAACACGATTACGCATCACTGCAATAGTTGTGGGGGTTTTAGTTAAATTGTCTTGTCCCACCCATATTTGTTCTTGACCAAATTCTCTAGCCAAGAATTCTAACATAGCTTGTGCCGGGGCACAACTTAATTGCACTTCAGCTTGGAACATGCGATTTGGTACTTGGGCGCTGGCTATAGAGCTAATTAGGCAGAATAGGAACGCCGCTATTGATTTTTGCATAATGGATCCTTAAAATAGTATTGAATAGTATTTATCTTCGCTGGTATTAGTTAATTTAACAAATCTGGTTGTTCTTTTAGGATTCTATGATACAGTGGTTGAAAACTAAACCAACCTGCAAATGCTGATCCCACGATTGAATACGATTGTTCACATGATTCCGTAGAAATACTTTTTGGGCTATGGGTGACACCCGCAGATTCTGTCAATAACTGTACCTGACAACTTCTTTCCATGGTAATAAACCACCATGCGGCTGCGTCAACAGTATCGCCCACAGTCAGCAAACCGTGATTTTGTAGGATTACCGCTTTGTTTGCCCCCAGTGCATTGGCTATTCTTTTACCCTCATCAAGTTCAACTGCCACACCACCAAAGTCTTGATATACTGAATGATCATTGTAAAAAGCACAAACATCTTGTGTCAGCATGTCAAGAGGTTTACCAAATGTGCTCCATGCCCTACCGTACATACTATGTGAATGTGCCGCTGCCATAGCATCAGGTCGGGCGTGATGAACACTGCTGTGTATTGCAAAACCTGCTGTGTTAACAGGATGATTACCTTCAATGACATTTCCTGAATGGTCTACTCTGAGCAAATTAGACACACACACCTGACTAAAATGCACTCCAAACGGATTAATCCAAAACGTGTCTAAAAATTCTGGATCCCGAGCCGTTATATGCCCCGCGACACCTTCATCAAATCCAAATTTTGAAAAAAGACGAAACGCCGCAGCCAGGCGCTGTTTGCAATGAAGTCGGTGGTCTTGGGGATTTGAAAACACCGGCGGGGTTGGTAAATCTAATGCCATTTTACGTTGATCCATAATTATTTTCTTTTATTGTGATGGGTTTGAGAGGCAGCTTCTCTGTACTTCGTTTAACATCATATAACGTTCACGCTGTCCGTGATGAATATTATAAATCAAATCGGCAATATTCCGAGTGATACGCATGAATTCTGGATTACAATGATGTGGGAATGTTTGTACAAATGTTTTCTTTGTATAGTCCCAGTCATTATCCCGCATGATAAATGCATAATGTGTGAGTTCGTGTCCTAGGCCCCAATCTATCATCTCATAACCATAATGTTTCAGTGTTTCGGGAGAGATGATAATTTGCATATCATAGTCAGAGTTATCTAGTATAGGAAATTGAAACATCATTCTTACTCCAGGGGGCAGCGTTTCAACGGTGATTGGTGGCATGGGTAAATCTACAGGAGCGCCCACACGCTGTTTGATAAATTTCCACTCTAGTTCAATCACTGGCCAATCTAAATCCGATAATATCGGTTGGACGTTGGCTATGGAGCTAGTTAGGCAGAATAGGAACGCCATTGCTATGTATTTCATAGTGGCTCCTTTTAATATAGTATTTATTTAAATTTGCTTGGCAAAGTGTCCTTAGGACCAGTTTTCTTTGCTTCATCCATCATTTTTTCTGTTGCTGGGCTAGTTCTGTGGGGTACACTGTGATGTTTTTGTGATGGGGGATATTTCGGGGGACTGTGTTTAAACCAACTCATGTTATTCTCCTTCTTTTTTTTCGTTTGATTTTGTTGTTCCGTATTGTATTTGTCGTTGCTTTGCTATTACCATTCTCATACATTGAGTCCTACGTTCATAACTCTTAATCTTATCACAAAATGTAGCACTACCTGCATAACTTGCTAGACAGTAGTTTTTGTCATCCTGTACATTCATTTTGGAACAATCATTCATGTCACTGTTGACTGACACTGACACAAACAATAATGATAATATGATAATATTTCGCATATAGAAAAGCCCCTTACGGGGCGATATCATTCTTGCATTTTTCTCTGAATATAACTGTCAATTTTTGACTTTGCATCATCTAACGAATTTGCATATATTTTAAAAATACCTTTATTTTTATTAATAGTTACATCGTATGGTATAATACCGTTAAAATTAAATCCTTCAGGAACTTCTACTTCTACTTCAAATTGTCTCAGATTTTTAATTCTCTCTAACAATTTTGTCACTAATTCAGCCATAAATTTCTCCTATATTTTATAGTGTACTATATCTCTTAGTTATTTATTCTAAATATTTACATGAGTAAATCTTTATTAGACGAACTACGTGAACACTTAGAGGGTATTGAAAACTATTGGCTAGCATTAGCTATAATTATGTTATTCTCTTTATTTGCATCAGTATTAACATTATTTGGTGTGTACTTTTATACTCGTCTTTAATGTTTTCTAGGATGGTTTATAAACCATCTCTCTAATTCTTCCAAATTTAAATCACCATCAAAGTGTTTCTTAAATCCCTTATAGAATCTTATCTTTTCTGGATCTCCGTTGAATCGTTCCATGATTTGATCTTCTTCTAACTGCTCCCGTTGAAACTCTGGTAATATTTCTTTATAGCTGTAATATCCAAATAAAATAAAACAAGCAAGCACTGATGTTATGAAAATGAAGGCATATATATAGTCGTGGAAAATAATTAAAATTATAGGTACTAAAAAGACACCAAGAATTGATAGCAAAATTAACGATAGTGTTTTAGTTACTGGATTCATTTTCTGTTTTCTTTCTCTCTTTCTCTGCTAAAAATTCTTCATATTCTTTTAATTTTTTCTGTCGTTCAAACCATTCCTGTTTCCTCAATTCGGCTAGGCGAGTTTGATATGGTTTATTTTTTATGTCATATCCCCATCTTGTTTGAGCATCATGTGCTATCCACATCATTAACCCACCTATGACTAACATTACAATAATAACACCCACACCAAACATAAACTCAAATTGATACTTAGCCATTCTTTGTTTGCGTCTTAATGCTTGTGCCGCCTCTGCTCGCATTTGTTTTGCAACAAGAATTTTTTGTTCAGTACCCATTTCTTTAGTCATTAAGTCTACTTCGGTGTACAATGCACCCAGTTCAGGTGGTGATTGGTAGATCATGAGTTCACGCAATTCTTTACCCATTTGTTCTAATTGCTTTTTCATTAGAACACGTTTTAATGCACGTTTAGCTAAACTATCACCACCACTATATACTTCTGTCTTACTGCGCTTTTCTTCTTCTTCAAGTACTGCTAGACATTTGAAATAGTTATCGTAGTAAGCGCCCAGACTGTCTCCAATTTCTGTATAGATATTGGTGCTTTCCTCACTACGTTTGTTTAGTTCTTTTACGCGGGTTTTTTCTTCTGCTAACTGCTTAACCGCGGCAGGTGGAACAGGTTTTCCCTCATACTTTTTATGAAACTGGTCATCTAAATCTTTTAGTACGCCCTTTACATCACCTGTCGCACTCTTAATGTCTTTATAAAGTTGGCACCCCTTCTTAACGGCTTGTACTGCGCCGTTTGCTAAGGCAAAGAGGGTAAACGGATCCATAGCGGTCCTTTAGGTGTTAAGGCATAACCGAATCAAATTAGATAGGTAACCAAAGCCAAAGTGCTTGGCTCATTAGTATCATTGCTACACCACCTACATATAAACTTGCTGTATATAGACGATTGTTAACTGATAAGATACTTGCTGATAAAAGAACAATAGCAATTTGAAATAAGCTACCTGCAAATGTATACCATGGACTACGTAGTTTAGCCACTGCACGTTCATCTTCTAATTTACGTGCTTTAGCCATTAACTCTTTTTTACCTTCACCAGATTCTGGATCAGATTCGTAACGGTCAATTTTAGCCTGTAGTCGTGCAACTTTTTCCTTGTCACCTCTAGCTAAGGCATCATCACGTGCCATTTCTGCTAATGTACCCTTGATACTTTTAGCTTGATAGAAGCTCCAAGTATTGTTAGCATCAATAGTATTGTTCAATACTTTACCACTATTACTACCACCTATATAGGTATTGATAGCAAGTAGTGCCGCAAATACGACAATAACCCATCCTGCTTTATCCTTGATTAATGCCTCACGCTCTGAACGAGATAGAGGTTTTGCTTCTTGTTTTACTTCTGCCATTTTAGTCTCCCTTATGTTATAATTATTATATTAGTATTTATTGTTTTTTTGCCCAAAATCTTTGACAATCATGTGCAAAGTATGATACTATTATATTATGAAATTAAACATGCCACATTTATACCTAGACATGGACGGTGTCCAAGCAGACTTATTCACCGAAGTAGCACATAGATGCGGAGTCAAACATTGGGATGATATACCAGATCATGATGAAGTTTTTAACAAACTAAGTTTACAAGGCCCAGAGGTTGCCTATGAATTATTTCGTGTATTGAAACCATTATCCGGTGGACAAGTTATTGTCAACTGGCTACATGATAGCAAAATACCGTTCACTGTATTAAGTGCCCCATTACGCAATGAAGGTGATGCAAGTGTTAGGGCAAAACGTGATTGGCTAGATGAGTTTAATCCCGGAACCAGTCAAAATGCTATCTTTACTAAACGCAAATTCAAATATGCAATATCAGATGGACAACCTAATGTACTAGTAGATGACTTTAACTATTATCTAAACAGTTGGGCAGAAGCCGGTGGTATTGCAGTCAAGCATAGTGATGCAACTACTGAACATACCATAATGCAGTTGAACAAAATCTATAAGCCTTATCTAAATAACTAAATATTAGATGAGCAAAAAACTGCCTGAAGGAAAGATCCAAAGTTACGAGGTCATATCTCACAAAGATGAGAATGGTGACATGTTGATGCCTATACCAAAATCTTTATTGAAAGAATTAGGTTGGAAACCCGGTGACAACATTGAATTTGGACTTGATACTAAAGGTCAGTTTATTTTAACGAGAAAAGAAGAATGAGTTACGTTTACACTAGTCCCGGGATGACCCCAACCGCAGTACCAACAATAACCGTTTCTACCGTTTCACCCAACACAGTTACTTATCCTAATCAAATAAATTGGGGTACCATGTCTACCGGTGGTAATGGTAGTACTGGTACTTACACCATTGCAACTGATCCCAATCTTAAAGGTGCATCATTACAAATTAAAGGTAATGCAGAGTTTGAAGGTGATGTTACTTTTGAGGGTGACGTTGCTATTAAAGGTAAGTCAATCAAAGAGTCACTATTAGCTATTGAGGAACGGTTAGCCATACTACACCCAAATATAGAACTAGAGAAGAAATGGAACAACTTGCGAGAACTACGTAAACAATACATGGAACTTGAAGCCGAAATTATAGAAAAAGAGAAGATGTGGGCTATACTGAAAAAGTAGTACTTGACAGTAATTGGGCTTTAGTCTATAATATGTACATGTTCAACACTATGACTCACACATTATGACTATGCATCTTGAGGGCCCATGGCTCAGTCTTGGCGGCAAACGTAAAGGCAAGGTTAAGTTCCGCAATGCTGAACAAGCAAAGAAAGCAAGAGAATTGGAAGAATCTTGGAAAGAAATGCTGAAACGCCAAGGCGTTGAAGCCGAAGAAAAGAAACGTGCTAAGGCACTTAAGGCTCCTACACTTACATATAAATTGTCTGCACCTCCAGGACGTGAGACACAAAAAATCAAAAGTCTAAGCACACCCGGTGGTTCTACTGCCGCTGTTCACAAAGTGTACACTGGTGACAAAATCATTGGTATCGCTACTATGCACAAATCAAATGCTGTGCCTGTGTTTAGCAATGAACAAGCGGTAGAAATTTCAAGGATGCGCCGTGGCTAGATGCACCTACTACGGCGTCAAAGGCGACTATGCGTGGAAATTGGCATTGGACAATAAATTGCGCTCGACCAATATCAACCACATTCCCCGACTCATGCGTGAAAGCGATCAAGTGTGGTATCAAGGTCCTCGTGGCGGTGTGCAGTTGGCCAAGGGTGCATACTGGAACTACTGGGCCACCTATCTGCGCCAGGATTCAGAAAAAATGAAAGAATTCATATGGATCAAGTTAAAAGCAAAGGAGTTGCGATTTTAAATGGCAAAAGAAGAGGGTATTAAAATGGACGGCAAGGTAGTAGATGTACTACCTAATGCCGTTTTTAAAGTAGTAATGGAAGCTGGTCCTATCATAACAGGATACATCAGCGGCCGCATGCGTAAGCATGATATTAAAATTTTATTGGGTGATACTGTTGAAGTTGAATTCAGCCCATATGATTTGACTAAAGGTCGTATAACCCGTAGACGGTAAGTTGTAACAGTATTGTCACATATATCCCAATAAATATGGGTATATGCAAAAAACTTACCGCAGTATTTTCATTAGCGATGTACACTTAGGTACAAAAGATTGTCAAGCAGGAAAATTAAACAATTTCCTCAAGCACAATTCGTGCGATACCCTATATCTTGTGGGTGATATAATTGATGCATGGAAAATACAACAAAACAAATGGCGTTGGAAACAATCACACACCAACGTAGTACGCAGAGTATTAGGTCATGCCAAGCGTGGCACTAAAGTAATATTCATTGCAGGCAATCACGATGAATTCTTAAGACCAATGATACCCTATGGTTTCAGTTTTGGCTTAATAGAAATACACAATCAAATAGAGCATATAGGTGCAGACGGTAAACATTATCTTGTCACTCACGGAGACATGTTTGATGGCCTTACAAGACTAGCACCCTGGTTATCATTCTTAGGAGACAAAGCATATGATTTCATTCTTAGCCTCAATAGCAAACTTGCTTGGATTCGTCGCCGTATGGGTTTTGGGTACTTTAGCCTTAGCCGTTTTCTTAAGCACAGGGTCAAAAAAGCAGTAGATTTTATTTTTAAGTTTGAAGAAAACTTAGCTAAGTATTGCAAGAAGCGTGGATTTGATGGAGTGATATGCGGTCACATACATCACGCAGAAATAAAAGATATAGATGGTGTAACTTATATGAATGACGGTGATTGGGTAGAGAGTTGTACTGCGCTAGTAGAACATCATGATGGTCGTTGGGAAATAATAACTTGGACACAGGAGAGTGACAATGTGGATAATGATATTGATAGCAGTACACGTGAACAACCCACAGGATCAACCAGGAAGAATAGAACTGACATTCAACGACCAAAAGAGTTGCGAACAAGCGTTGTTGACAATGAAGTACGAATTAAAATTTAAGAGTTTTAAGGTAGAAGGAAAATGTCAGAAACAATACTAAGTGAAAAAATTACAATCGTTGTGCCATGTAAGAATGAAGAAAATTACATCGCACATCTACTGATGCATCTACGCAATCAACTGATAGGTAGTACCAAAATCATTATTGCAGATTGTTCTACTGACAATACCCGTGAAGTTATTCAAGCAACAAAGGGTAGATTAAATGTAGAAATCATTGACGGTGGACCTGTTAGCATTGCAAAGAATCGTGGTGCTAAATTAGTAACTACTCCCTACATTCTATTCATTGACGCTGATGTTCGTTTCTTTAAAGAGACAGTTATCCGTGATTCAGTCAATGAGATGGAGTCAAAGAACTTAGATTTAATCGGACTAAACATCAAATGCTATGACCATGACAAACGTACTAGTATTGGATTTGCTGTTTTCAACGGAATCAACCGTATATTAAAACACTTTAGTCCATTTGCTGTGGGTGCTTTCATGCTAACACGCAGAGATAGATTTGAAGAATTCGGGGGATTCCCTGAAAAGATGTCAACATCCGAAGACTATTTCCTATCCAGAAAGTACAGCCCCAAAAAGTTTAGAATTATTAAACATCATTTTGGTCAAGATAGTCGCAGATTTAAGAAGATGGGTTATTTTGGAATGGCTACATATCTTGTTAAGAACTTTGTTAACCGAAACAATAAGAAATACTGGGATAGTTTAGACTCATCTAAGTATTGGAGCTAATGTAAGTTGCGATAAATACTCTACTATGTACGATATTGTAGAGAAAATCAGTGAATCCAGAACAAAAAAATTAGAGATAGTCAAGCTATCCTATGACCTTTCCGACCTCAATCCAGTATTAAGCAAAAAGACAATGGATTATCACTATGGGGATTTAGCCCATGGATATGCATCCCGATACAACAAGGGTGAGGGTGACAAAGATTTCAATTATGCGGGTGCTTTCCTGCACAACATTTATTTTCCGCAGTTTCGCAAAATACAAGAAGATAACACTCCTAACGGTCCTGTACTAGGAATCATTAAGCGTAAGTACGATTGGTGGAGAGATTTTAAAGAACAATTCAAACAAGAAGCCATGAAGATACAGGGTAGTGGTTGGATTTATATGAGTTATACAGGTGAGATAAAGACTATTGTTAACCACGAGGTTCGTGAAGATATTCTTATTCTAGTTGACTGGTGGGAACATGCTTGGGCCTTAGACTATCAAGCAGATAAAAAAGGTTACTTAGAAAACATTTGGAAGATAATGAACTGGAGTCACATCAATACCCGCTGGGGGAAGAATTTATGAGAGCCACTGAATTTATAACTGAATCTAAAACTGTAGAGTACGAAGGCTTAACACTAAAAATAAGTAAACAAGGTCATGAGTTAATAGTCAATGCCCTTGATGATTGGGGTAATAAAGTATTAGGCCATGTAAGATTCAACATAGGTGATGGTAAAGAATTAGACCCACAAGACCTTAAAGTTGATGATAAGTATCAAGGTCAAGGCATCGCTAAAGTCATGTATGATTATGTTAAAAGTCTTGGCTATACGATTGCTAGAAGTTATGACCAAACTGATGCCGGTGCAGGCTTTTGGAACAAGCATCGCGGAGAAGATGTTCGTATTTGGGAAGCCCGAGCCGGTGGAAAACTGAATAGAAAATACGATTCGGCCCGTCGAGAAGTTAAAAGCATTTTGAACAGCCCATACATAAACTTAAAAGAGTGGGGTCTGAGCATGACTATGTTGCCCAAACTAGGTATTAATCCTGGCAAGGGCATCAGCGAGGATACTCCCAAGGGCATTTACTTTTATCCATTAGCGTATGTCAATGATTGGGTCAATGGTTCTGAGGAGTTACCATGGGGTAATGATTTCCCATACATACAAGTGTTTCAATACGATACTAGTCATCGAATGACACCGGACACAAAAGTTGATCCTGAGAGATTAAAGGCAACACTGCGTCAATATTGTCCTGAAGAAGTTATCAATCAATTAATAGAAGAAGGCACATACAACAATGATCCTTATTGGTTTATTTATAATTGCCTAATTCAAGTAAGCAAGAATGATGAATCTACTATTATTCGTTGGAATAAAATATTAAGAGACTTGGGCTTTACTAGTGTTTATGACTATGGCAAGGGCTGGATAGCACACAACGAACCAGAGCAAGGTATTATCTTAGATCCAAGAATCATCAAGCAGGTTCAAACTTTTAACAACTACACACGTAAGCAAGGTGTAGCGGAGGGCAAGGTCAAACTCTACACAGATCCTGGCTATTTTGGGGCAGAAGTAGATGACACAGGGTTTGATGGCCTACCAGTAGTCAACATACCCACTAATCAACTTGTGGGATTTGAACCAGATTCAAAGATGAATCAACCAAAAAGCCGAGCCAATGTTGAAAAAATAGTAGCAGGATTGAAACAAGGTGACAAGTTGCCACCATTGTTGGTTCGCAAATATAAAAATGGATATCAAGTATTAGATGGTCATCATAGATTCTGGGCCTATAAATTGTCGGGTACAAAATCTATTCCATCACGAATTGTACCTGATAAAGATATAGAAGAAATCAGTAAACAAGGTGTGGTAGAAAGTGTCAATGACTATCTATGGCACGGGTCTAGGTATAGAAATGAGGTACTAGTACCGCGTCAGGCTAATGATACCGGTGGTAAAGAAGAAAGTAATAAAAATGCTATATATGCTACTCCTAGTGCAAAAGTTGCTATAGCAATGGGGCTAACTACTCCTGGATCAGATACCGGAATGTTTCCAAACGATCCACAAATGGTACTATTCAAAGGCGGTATTAGAAAAGGTGAAATGGTTTACTTGCACAAGGTACCTAAAGATTTATTCATAAAACACAACAGCAGAGAATGGTATAGTAAACCCGATGTAAAAGAAATTACACCTATAGAAGTAGTAACAGTTCCTGTAGACAAATGGTTAAGTTTGATTAGAACTGCTACCCCTAAAGATTTAGAATTACAGAAAAAAAACATGAAGAAGCAAGGTGTGGCGGAAGGCTTAGATGATAATAGAGTTAGTTTCAAGGTACAAAAAGGTAAAAACAAATTTGCAACTACTTTAAGTGTTGGTGGCGACCCAGTAGGAGTATACCAATATGATGCTGATACAGGTCGTAGCATAGCCGAGATTTATCCAGAATTCAAAGGCAAAGGATTAGGTAAATTATTGGTTTTACATGCTATCTATACCGCGGCTAATTTGGGATTAGATTTCCAAGAAGATGAATCAAGAACCTCAGAGTATGATAATGTATTAGATAGTTTGAGTAGTAACGGTTATATTGTAGATGACGATGGATATTGGTATGTAACCGGTCAAGGTGAACAATATCTACAACAATCATTAAAACAAGGTGTGGCGGAAGGTGATGACAAATTAAAAGATCCAATAGCAAATGCAATATTAGATTTCTATCAACATGCCGGACATATTAGCAAAGACCCAATTGATAACTATGTTGGTACTGCAAAAGAATTGCTAAGTCAGGTCAGTGATCCTACAGTCAAATCAAAGATACTAGATATTTTCAAACAAGCAAAACAAAGCCCATATGTTCAAGGTGGAGTTGTTACAACTATTGGTGCATTACTTGCCGGTGGAGTATTAAGTTCAGCACAGAAAATGGGATTGAGTCCAGCGCAAACTAACTTAGTGTTACAAGCGATACTAAATACAGTTATACCTACTGTGGTGTCCAGGATCAATGGAAAGAGTTGGAGTGACACAGTTAAGTACACACTAGCAAGTGCAGGCATTGGTACTGGCATTGCTGGTATGATGGAGGAATAATGGCATATTCAGAAAAAGTAATTGACCAAATAGTAAAAGAACACAATGTTGTGTTGTTTATGAAGGGGACCGCACAATTTCCCATGTGTGGATTTTCGGGCAAAGCTATACAACTGCTGAATGAATGCGATTCAGACTTTGATGTATTCACTGTAAATGTGCTTGATGATAATGACATTCGACAAAGTATCAAAGAATACAGTAATTGGCCGACCATTCCTCAATTGTATGTCAATGGTGAGTTCATCGGCGGATCTGACATCTTGATCGAAATGCACGAATCAGGTGAATTACAACAATTATTAAAAAACAAGGAGTCATAATTTATGGCATATTCAGAAAAAGTAATTGACCACTACGCAGTTATGATAGAATAATAATGCACACAACCGGGTGCACCTAGATAAATACTTGTATGAAAAACAAATATGGTCTAAGTAAGGTGTGCTTTTTTTGTGAATCTAGTTTTATAACTAAACCTAGATTTATAGATTACTGTTCACAAAAATGTAAAAATCCTCTTAACAGGGGAGAATATGATCCCTGGAATAAAGGTATCAAACTTACAGATGAACAAAAAGCAAAACAAAATACAGACGGGCTCAAAAAAGGATGGGGATGGAACAAGGGCGGAACTAATGAAGCGGCACGCCAGCGTATGCTAGTCAATAATCCAAATAAAGATGGAAGGTTAAACAATCTTAGACCAAAAAATCCAATTACAGAACCCCTTAAAATATATCGTAGTAAGGTTAGGTACCATACATATAGAACTCTTAAAGAAATGAGAGCAAACGGTGAGTGGGTTCCAAAAACTGGTAAGTATAAAGACAGTTGGCAAATTGACCATATTATTCCACACAAACAAGGTTTTGAATTAAGAATAGATCCTTCAGTACTTGGTGGAAAAAAGAATATACAATTTATTAAAGGCGAAGAAAACAGAAAAAAATGGGATAGTTATCAACCCATTGAAATAGTAGAGTCTATTACAGGAGGTAATTATGTATAGTGCAAAAGTGTTAGATCATTATGAGAACCCTAGGAACGCAGGAAGTTTTTCCAAAGATGAAGAAAATATAGGTACGGGATTAGTAGGAGCCCCGGCGTGTGGTGACCTAATGAAACTACAAATAAGAGTAGAGAATGGCATTATTACAGATGCACGTTTTAAAACGTATGGATGTGGATCGGCAATTGCAAGTAGTTCTCTAGTCACAGAGTGGGTTAAAGGCAAGACATTAGACGAGGCAGCAACTATTAAAAATTCAGAAATTGCTGAGGAACTTGCATTACCCCCAGTTAAGATACATTGTAGTATCTTAGCAGAAGATGCTATCAAAGCCGCAGTAGAAGATTATAAAAAGAAACATGATATCATTATCTGACAAAGCAAAAACAAAAATAGAAACTCTATTAAAGAGTTCTCAACATGTTGGGATTCGTATAGGGGTGAAAACAACTGGTTGTAGTGGATTAGCATATGTATTAGAATATGTAAAAGAATATGTTAGTGATCCTACTACTATCAATTACGCTCAACCTAACTTTTGTGTATTAGTAGATAAAAAGCATAATGTATATTTAGAAGGTCTTACGATGGATTATGTCCGTAATGGACTAAATGAGGGGTTTGAGTTTAGCAACCCGAATGAACGTGACCGCTGTGGATGCGGAGAAAGTTTTAGAGTATGATAACAATTACAGAATCAGCAAGTATCAAAATAGCAGATATTATTGCGGAAGAAAACAACCCTGACTTAAAGTTACGTATGTTTGTCCAGGGCGGGGGATGCTCAGGATTCAGCTATGGATTTACGTTAGAGGAGATAAAAAATGAAGATGACTTTGAATTTGAAGCTGGTGCCACAAGTGTCCTGGTCGATGCAATGTCGGCTCAATATCTTCAAGGGGCTGAGGTTGATTACGTAGAAGACTTAATGGGGGCAGAATTCAAGATAAAGAACCCCACAGCTACTAGTACTTGCGGATGCGGGAGTTCCTTTTCGGTTTAAGATAAATACTAGACAAGGATTATCATGGCAATTTTAGGACAAGCAAACATATTAGTAGGAGTAGAAAATCAAGCTACTGGTAGTGATAGCATCTACACCGCATTCAATAAAGTAGTTGACAACTTTGACACGTTATTCACCTATTCCAGCCCGTTCAATACATTTAATAGTGGTAACGGGATCACAGCAACCCCATTTAGTAGCAACGGATCAGTATTCTTTGAAAACACAGGAGTAACTAGTTTAATTGCCGGTACTGGAATCACTATATCATCTCAAACAGGAGAAATTGTTATTTCTTCTGCCGGTGGGGAGGGAATGTCAGGTGTCACTAGTGTTGGAATATCAAGTATTTCGTTAGATGTAAGTGATTCTCCTATCGTCAGTTCAGGATTAATTAGAGTAGAATTACCTACAATTGAAACAGGCCTTGGATTTGAACCGGGTGACTATATTACACCCGCACTTACCGTAGATGCATACGGTCGTATTACTAGTATTTCTAATACCTCTACGTCAGGTACAGTAACCAGCATAGCACTAGATACAGTTGGTGATGGCATTGGCATAACCGGAGGTCCGATAACAGATAATGGAACGATTGTTATTACTAACACAGGCGTTACCAGAATAAATGCAGGAAATGGAATTGAATTAAGTGGTAGTACCGGAAACGTGACTATCAATTCTACACTTAGAGGTGTTGGTGTTGTTAGTAGAGTAGATGTTGATAGTACTACACTGACAGTACTGAACAGTCCAATAACATCATCAGGAACAATTACAGTTGATATTCCAGATGACATCTCGTTAGCTGGAAATCTTATTGCAAATACTATCACTAGCAACTCCACAGCAACAATTACAGGTAATATTACTGTGGGTAATATTACCTCTACTGGTACAATTACTTCATTAGGTGGAAATATTTTATTAGGAGCTAATCTAGTAATTACTACCTTAAGTGGCACGGGCGGACCATCTAATATTCTTACTATTGGGTTTACTACTCAACCAAGAATACCGTTTGTACCAGGTGCTATCATTACCATTACCGGAACAACACCAACTACTTACAATGGATCTTACACAGTAATCACAGGTACTACAAGTGCAGTAACTGTGACTAGTTCAGTATCAACAGCAGTAGTTACAAAAGGTAGAATCATTGGTGGAGGTGATATAATTAGTAATGGATTTGTTACGGTATCTGCTAACATTACTAGTGCAAACGTGATAGCTACTACAGCATTGCAGGCACCCAAAGTTAATATTACAGGTAATGTATCATCCTCTGCATGGGGTACAAGTGGAATAGGTTTAGTTGTGTCAGCAAATACATATACTGATGCCTCTACTGCAGGTTCAGGCACAGTCGCAAGTGCTTCAATCAACGTGATAAATATACCAACTATTACAGCAAGTAATCTTGCAGTAACCGTCACTAAAGCATCGTCATTATATATTGCAGGTGCACCTGCTGCCGGTGCTAATATTACATTAACCAATTCATATGCATTGCAAGTGGCTGCTGGGCCTGTACAGATTGATACATCTACTGCCGCAACATCAGCCACGACCGGCGCACTAAGAGTTGCCGGTGGTGTAGGTATCAGTGGTGCTTTATATGCAGGAGGCGGAATAGCTAGTGCAAACACTACATCCGGTTCTCTAGTGGTTACCGGTGGACTAGGTGTTAGTGGTGATACATATCACGGTGGTAGTGTCCTTATTTCAGGAACAGGCGGGCTAGGGTACGGAACTGGATCTGGTGGAACAGTTACGCAAGCTACAAGCCGAACAACCGGTGTAACTATTAATAAAACAAACGGTGCTATTGTTCTTATTTCCGGAGCAGGTTCTACCGGGTGGCAATCATTCACTGTGACTAATAGTACAGTGGTAGCTACTGATGTAGTTCATGTTTCTCAAAAATCAGGTACGGATCTTTATCAAATATTTGTTACTGCTATAGCAGCCGGTAGCTTTCGAATAACATATGCAACTACTGCAGGCTCAACTACTGAGCAACCGGTATTTAATTTCGCTGTCGTAAAAGCAGTAACAGCATAAAAAAAGCCCCTTAAGGGGCTTTTTTGTTATATAAAATTCTTTATATCTAGCTTGGATAGCATGTGGTCTGTGTATTTTGAATGACACATTGTAATGATATCTTCATAGGGCCATTCTAAATAAAACGGACATCCGGTTCGCCACTTGCTATTTGTTCTAAAATAAGCCAACTCATACAAGTCTGCTTTATTTGAAGGATCAAACTTACGGCGCTTAAGTGATATCTCACTTAATGTTGTCCAATTATCGTATGCTGGCATTTATCAATCACGTTCCATTTTGCTGGCTTCTACTATGACTGCATTTACTTCTTCCAAAGTAGGGCACATAATCTTAGCAGATTTCCAATCATCATCATGGTCACGACCGGACACTTCAACCATGTAGCCGTTATCATAAAAATAAACAGTTACACTGTCACCGGCTTTTTTCAATTTATCACTTAATTTCATTTTGTTTCCTTATTGTAAATGGGTATAGGCGCCGTAGCGCCTTTTGTTATTAAACGGTTGCGACACCGACTTCTGCCAACAGTTGTTCAGCAGACACTTCTTTCTTACCACGAGCCTTGATGTTAGCAAGACTAGGCTTTGCGGCTTTAGTAGTACGCACTTTAACAGTGCCCTTGCTTGCCTCTTTAACACGATCAGCCAATGCATCACTGATTGTTGCTTGATCACCAGCAGATTGGAAATCTGCATGAGCGGTCAAATAATTGAGTGCCTCAACCTTAGTCATCTCAGAGGGCAACTCAATCAGGTCGATACGTGTAGCACCGCCCTTAGAGAATTGTTTGACACGGCGAACCATGTCATCTGTAAAACGGACCTTAGCGTTACCGTTGTGAATTGTAATACCTGCAACTTTAAAAGTTTGATTAGCCATTTGTATTCCTTTAAAAAATATAGCTAGTTGAAAAAATATGCTTTTCAGCACAGTTATAATGATAACACAAAGGGTTATTAATGTCAACCATTTGTGTTACCAAAATCTTTTTAATTAACCCACAATGTAGGGCTTGTTCCATTTGCCGATGTGTACTTCAACATACCAACCTACGTTAAAATAGTCGGATTGGATATCGCTCTTGTCCCAATTACCATCGTTCATTGCTTCCATTACTTCGGTCAAGAATGCCTTAGCATCACCGTCATAGTGTTCATGGAACCAGTAAGGATTGATAGAATCGTAAGCATTTGTGTTAGGCTTGAAACCTTGTGCAACCTGATAAAAATTATTACCGCACACACGATTAGAGTTTGCGATAAAGTCAATTTTACCTGACTTTAAGGTCAATGACAATGTAGAATGATGACGGACACTCAGTGAACCCTTGATACCATACTTGTTAAGAATGGATTTAACTTTAGGGGCGATTTCTGATTTACGTTCCTGAGACATATAAGCCATTTGTTACTCCTTGTTTCGACTGTTTAAGATTCTATTATATACCCAAATCCATTTACTGTCAACCGTTTTACTGTTCCATCGGATCATTAAGAATATATTCGGAAATATATTCTACTACAAAAGTTTTACCTTTGTGCAATTTGAGATATTCACCTAGGGACTCTGCACTGCGAAAAATATAACTGTTAATGCGAAACATATACACTCCTTTAATCAATCAATAAAAGTATTATATACCCGAATCCATTTATTGTCAAATTTTGGCTAATTTCTTTTTAGTGTGTCAGAGTTCTAGGCCTATATCAGAATCGGTCCTAGAGCACCTGACACACAAATGAATACTCAAGTATTCATTTTTATTAAGAAGTTATATATAAAAAAACCCTACAAGGTTAATACTTTACTTTTAGTTTCAAAAAGCATCGTACATGCGGTACATGGTCTTTTCAACTCTTGTCAGTACAACAGTGGTACCGTTGTCTTTGAAAGTGAATTCACCTTTACGACCATCAACGTGAATCAATGCATCAGGCTTGAAGGTCTTCCAAATGTACTCACTATCCTTATCCTCAGGGTCACTGTCAAATTCAACTTCAACACCTTTTGGTTGCAGGGGATTACCTTGAAACTTGCCATCACGGTTACCACTTTTAACTTCTTTACCGTTGTGTACAATTTTCAGTGTGTACTCGGTACCGTTATCAAACTCAGGTTTAGCGTTAAGCATTTCTAGCGCCTCTTGCGGAGATTCGTTATAGCGGTTCATTTCTTCAACAATTGACTTCAACATATCAAAATTGAATTCAGCAAACAAGCTACCAATATTTACCATGCTATCAACATTTTTGAGGCTTGCATCCTTAAGATTGTCATAACAGTATTCACGGATGAATGGCTCATCCAATCCTTTGAAGTCTAGCATGTAGTAGATACGACCTGGACGATTACGCATGTGTGAATCAACACGCCACTTATCGTTACAGGTAATCATAAACAATTTCTTAGTTGGAAAGACACCATCCAACAATGTTAGAATTGATTCTTGTTGGTCTTTATCATACGTCTTTTCAAACTCATCAAATAGAATAGCACAAGGCTGTTCAATGTTTTGAATGAATGTATTAAACTTATCACCGCACCAAGGCTGATTGATAACGATTGTAGGGATTCCTTGCTTAGCCAATTGAATAGCAACATTCTTAGTAAGCAATGTTTTACCACTACCTTTTTCACCAGTCATCATTACACCGGTTGCGTTATCACGATCCATAAAGGTACGGATAATCTTGTCAGTGTTCTTAAGACAATTTCCGTAGATTTTACCTGGAATAGCAAAGCCATCAATATGTTCTAGGTACAACTCACCTGACATTTCATTAATTTTAACAACATAATTACCTGCAGGCAACATACGATGAATGTCCATTGCCTCATCACTGGCTACACGGTAGGTATTACCAGTCTTCAAAAAATAACTCATTTCAATCCTTTAAAAAAAATTGTTCTATATTTGTTAACACTGACATTGTATTCAATACAAAACATACTCCGGCTGCATACCAGGAAAAAGAATATTTTTCAGAATCAATAATCCACTTAGCCGCCCAAATTGCAAATATTAGGTTAAGTATTATCATATTATGAATTCAGTGTAGCAAATGGACTCATATCTTCTTCATTCGGTTCTATCTGCTCAAGTGTATCATACACCCACACGATAGGGATATCAAGAATTTTGGCAATTGTCGCAGGATGAACACCATCCTCGATCATCATTTCAATATCCAGCATTACATTAGTCATTTTGCTCATTTTCTAACTCCTCAAGTCTATACTCTGCTAATTCATCAATCATGGTATCAATTAACACAAGGTGATCTTGTACAAAATTCATATCACCCAATGTATCAATCATTAGTTCTTTGGCTTCTTCTAATCTTTCGATTGCCAATTTCATTTTTTCTGCATTAGTCATTTTGAATTACTCACTGTAGTTTTAAACAAAAATCCAAACAACACCGTAATGCCCCACGCCTGCAGCCAGGACACTTCACTAACCCCTGCAACGGCTCCAACCAAGCAACCATTCCAAAGCATGTACACCGGCCAACTTAGTAAGAAACTAAGTAACAATAGTCCTGCAATAGCAATGACAATTGCCCCAATCATAACAGCAATTTTTTCCATGATTATTACTCCGAAAATTCGTACATGTATTGAGCAACGCTAGGATCCAACTTGATGAGGTCTTTAGCGGCACCAGTCAATGCACGATAACGGGCTTGCACTTGACTACGGGGCAGTTCGCCGTCACAGGAAAGATTCTCAGGGCTCAGTGCGGCATCAATACTTTGTGCAACACGTTTGCGACCCTCAGCCGTTTTAACTTCGTAGACCACAACGTTACCACTGAACAATGAATTCCAGCTGTTTTGCTGGGAGATGTATGCGTTAAGTGCTTTCATTTTTGATTCCTTTAATCAACTGTTTAAGATTATATTATATACCCGAATTGATTTATTGTCAAGCCTGGTATGTAAAATAACTACGGATTTTGCTTTGGCGATTGGTGTGACTTTCGTTGAATTTTACTTCATAGCCTCGCTCACGGAGAGCAGTCATCAACACTGACAAGTCACAGTCCTCTTCCAGGAATGCATTCTCACCCTTTTGATAACTGTATGTAGAGATTTTGTCGGCGATACCAAGTGACACCAACTTGGACTTTGCAATACGTGCCCAAGCATGACCAGGATCTGCAAAAACTTTGATGGAGATTTTTTTAGTCATGTTTGTTCCTTAGATGTAAAAACATTCACCACGCTTGTCGGCACCGATAGCATCATAGACACATTCACGAACCATAGTGTCCATTGCCTCACCGAACATGTCAGGATTAGAATCGGCCAAGTCACGCAATGCCTTGAAAGTCTGTTTCCATGACAGATTTTGACTTTTGGCAGTTGTCACAATACCGTGAACAGCCATGTTACCTTCATCAGAGTACATAGCATAAGTGATATCAAGTGTGATTTTAGTCATTTCGTTTCCTTTTCTTTACTGTCTAAGATTCTATTATATACCCAAAGCCATTTATTGTCAACTTTGGGTATGTTGTTTTTAAGCAACTTCCAACATGCTAGCTGGGACTCTCCAGGTCGTGCCAATCAAGCTACTTGACTTTTGCTCACTCACCAGGATGTACTTTTGATTTACTTTTTTCACAGTACCGGTCACAATCATACCATTGCGACTATTTTTGAATTTGACAACAGTACCAACGTTCATGGCACGTTTGTTCTGCTTTGCAATGCTAGCACGGGCAAACTTGATGGCATCACCAATGCTATTCAGTTCATCATTGGTAAAGTTACCGAACATGATAGCAGAATTAACTTGCTGAATTGCTGAGAATTTTTCCATTTGTCTTTCCTTTGAGTTAATCAATCAATACACGTAGTATATCAAACTTTGGATTTATTGTCAACCAAAACTTGGTCTGTGACAATGATTCCACCGTAAGCATTTTGATAAGTTTCCGCAACTGCACGGATGAAGAAAGTGAGTACTTTACCGTTACCTGCAATCAAAGTGAATTTCATATCGATTCCTTACTGTTGATACAAGTATTATATACCCGAAATGATTTACTGTCAACTGAAAAATGAATACTTTATGTTACTCTTTGGTAGTATAGTTTCTAGCAGATATCCCGCACTTTTCGCCGTACATGCGTGATTGTTCACAGGTCTTCAAATAACTGGTCCTAGAGCGGCCTAGTACGTAATCGGGGGTTGGTTCTGTCAAAGAATCTGGATGTGTGCAAGTATGCTCATAATCATTTCGTATTACTTTGTTAAGTAACGGGATTTGACTGATAAACTTACAATCCTTACAAAGCAGGACTTCCATGTTAGTACTCACTCTTTTTATGTTTTGGTGTGCGGCGATATGCAATTTTGCTTTGCACAACCTTGGGTTTGAACGGTGTATTTTCTTGAAACAATACACGATGGGCCCTGTGTTTGGGCTGTTCAATTTTGAAAGATAAGAGTTCTTTTTTCATAGCCTTTAGTATAGCAGAACCCTTATTTATTGTCAACCAGAGCGGCCTGTACTGTAGTGTGTACCTTTTGGTCCTTTTGAAACAAAAGTTCTACCATATAATTCACCCTGATATTCATCACTATTAGTAGAGTATTTCAGTACCACTTTGATACTTTTATTCAGGCTAATGCTTAACAGTACTTGAGGTTTGAATTCAAGTACATCGGCCGTTACCGTTTGTCCATTGTCTACACACTTGACCTGTGCAGTTTCATCATACCGAATCATCTTAGACTCCAAGAGTAACGTTTATTTGTTTGATAGATTTGGTAGTGAAACTACGCCACTCTTTAATGTCTGTATCAAACACCCGCATTGTAGTTTCTGATTGTTTCCTAGGTGTTGCACCTTCTTTGATTTCAATTTTAGGAACAACGTCAGGATTGGTTGTGCAATTCATTACACGTTCAGTACCATCCTTTTTAGTGAAGGTAACTGTAACTGTATCAGTACCCAACATACCACGCAACCAAGATTCAAACTTAGTCCAGTCTTCTTCTTTCCAATCAATTGTCGGATTCATCTTCTTGTTCTTCCCAGGTTGTAAAAAAGTTTTTAATTTTTAATTCTTCATCCCAAGAACTACAATAATCATTATCTACATCACACAATGTCAATGCTTCCTCTTTAGACACAATACGATGACTAACAATCTGTTCACCAATATGTTCTTGGCTAAACTCTTTTGCCTCGTTCATTGTAACAGTATCTAATGCCCAATCAGTTTTGTTCTTCCCGTACTTATCAATACCAACAGGAACTTCAACCATATAACGTTCACGGAATGTACTGACACATTCAACAAGAACCCATTGTGTATCTTTCTTTTCTTTCTTAGTCAAGGTAAAACTCCCGTCTTTGTGTGTTTTAAATTTAAGTGTATCACCGATCTCCCAACCTAATTCATCACAAAATCCCTCCGGGAACGGAAGAATCAAGTCACCTGTATCAGGATCTTCTTGTAGGTATACTGTGTGTTTCTTTGACATTTTTTTTCCTTATGTTAACATGCGAATTAAACCAATTGAATCTATCGTTGTGAGCAAGAGGTAGTTCCCAAGCATACCAAACGATCGGCGAGTATAACTAGCCCAAGCGTACATAGCACACCCTGTAATCCAAACAGGATAAAGTGCCAGTAAAGGTGGATTTGGAACTGTTGCAGCCATTGTGATAGCACACCCAATGCTAATACCCCAAGCAACAACTTCAACACAGAATCTAAATTTGTTAGTTTTGTAATCACTTTTTATCCAATCAAAGGTATCATGTAAAAAATTAGTCATGTGTTTTTATTACTTCAAGTAATACTTTCTCAACCATTTTGTTAAGTGTAATATCATGTTTATGTGCTTCCATGCACAATTGTAACATAACATCATCTTCCAATTCAATAGGAACTTGAACACGCTTGTCAAAATCTTCACCATAAAAGATTGCTTTTGCTTTTTCTAAAAAGTCTTCCTCAGTTTCAAGATCAATCCATTTAACATCATCCCAAGCCTTGCGCCATTTAACATTGCGTGACTTAGCCTCAGATATCATGGCATCTTTATATTCAGGATTCAACCAACGATAAGGTTCCATCTCTTTATCTTCTTTGCCCCATCCACTGGTTTTAATACTTACATCGGCTTCATAGATTTCCTGTGTCTCAGTACTGTAAAGCACAGACACATGAGCAAACTCACTTTCATAATTTAAAAACCTTGCGTTTGGATAACAGTTCCATCCATACTCACTACCTTCAGTAATACGGTGATTTGTTAGTTCATTTATTTGACTTAAGTGCATTTTCTTGTCCTTTGTAGTGTTCAATAATAGGTTCGATGTTGTTATTGTATATCTGTTCCATTGTTTTGTAAAGCAGTTTGGCATCCTGCTCAGTCATACCTGCTGTCCAATTTGGTTCGCCATCTTCTTTACGCAACCCATAATCATGCCTATATGTATAACACATGTCAGTGATAATTTGTTCTTTATCTTTCATATAATTTTTTACACTCCACAATTACAAAAGTGGGATAGTTTTCTTTCATTGATAAAACAGTCGGGCAATGAAATTCAACTACAATAGTTTCACTATCATAGTAGTCATTGGTTATCAACCCCCAAACAAATCGTCCAATAAATATTACACCCAATAATACAACGATAGGCAATATCAAACTACTTGCTCTGTTGGGTCCTGGAAAACTATACATCATGTATCCTTGTCAACATTCAATCCAGCAATTGTTTGCATAATCCCAATGTCTATTATCATATAAAGAAAACATGATTTCATAACCAAACAAACCTAACTCAAGTTTAATACCTGCATGGTCACCTTTTCTACGCCAATCAAATTTAAAATGAAATAGATTTTCACAGTCTTGAAATACTTCAAATTCAAAATATTTGTGTTTGAAGGGCGTACCACAAACATAATTAAAAATATGATTGAATGACGTACTAGTGAAGGGGTAATCAATTGAAAAGTTTAGTTTAATCATATTATGATGATAACATGAAACCTAATTAAAGTCAATTATTTAGGTTAACATGTTGTTGATAAGTTTTAGGGCACTTTGTACTACTGATACATCTACGTGCATTCTTTGGGCAATTTCATGCACATTCAGATTTCTTTCAACCATTTCTTTCACTTGCAACATTACGTCATGGGACATGTTAAACTCCTTAGGGGGTATATATAACGCCTCAGGATCCAGTTCCGTTGACATTAAATTTTCAACATTGCCCACATTGCTGTCTTTTCCAAATCAGTTTGAAAGTTTGGGTATACCTCATCCAATCTTGATTTAGGAATATTCACATATCCTTTATTTTCTTTTTTGCGAAACATATCTTCTGCTTCCCAAATTGATGCACTAAACATCTTTGTCTGTAATTTGGCACCACGCCGGCCCCAAAATGATAGGTATTCATTGTATGCAGGTTTATAGTTTGGAAAAGGATGAAATTTAAGATGTGAGGCCTCATGTTCACGCAACAGAATGATGCCCCAGACTTTATCAGAAGTGCCTTCACGACACCAACCAATATATGCGTAGTTCATTCTTCAATTTCCTCTACAGGTTTATCAGGGATATTTTCTGTATCATTATCTTGTGCAAACACAAAGCCCATATCTAACATTGTGTCCATTTCAGCAGGTGTACAGTGAGCACGAAACACAAACAGTCGGCAAGTAAGATTGTCCTTGCTATAGTAGATCCTATAACTCACACGTTCCACATTCAATGCTTTAGCAAGGTCGTCTAAAGAAAAACTTTCGGGCCAGTCATCATCAACGCTATTACGTATCTTTTCAAAATAAAAATCTTGCATCATTTTAATTCCTTCAGCTAAAAACAAATATCCAGGCATTGATAATAAACCAAACTGTTGCACAAGACATAATAACAATCAATGCATCCAGTGCAATGATTTCGGGTCCAGGGGGCTTAGGTCCAAATTCTTTTAACCAAGAATTTTGGTCAACCTTTTTAACTTCTGCTGTACCTAAATGCAAATCAACGGGTTTCATTACCGTAAACTCATTCATTATTTCATCGGTCATTTCCGGCAAGTCATCAAAGTCATCAAGTGGTTTATTCATATTTTATCTCCATGCATTAACTAAACCAATTACACAAGTAACGATTGCTACCATGTTCACTACTAGTTGCGGGCGATTCTTAACACGAATAGTCCACGCCATAAATGCTAATGTGCCTAATGTAAATGCCACAATGTTGTAGGGATAAACACTAGGTCCAATTGCATTGCACACGTGTCCTGCAATAATGAATACTGCACCAGCCCATTGTAAGATATCGTTTACTTTCATTCTTCAACTCCGAAAACTCTGAAATGTTTTCCAATAATTACACAGCCTCTAAATTCACCATTATCCGCTAGAATCTTGATACATTCCATCACAATCAACTCGGCAAACTTTTGACATTCTGGCATGTCCCAGTGTCCAATGCCAAACATATCCGTTGTGTATCCAGCCTGTTCAGCAAGTTCTCGAATTCGTTCGTTCATTACTTTACTCCAAATGTGTTCAATGCTGGTTGCAGTGTGTTAATCAATTCAGTCTCGCGGGCATGAGCAGGACGCTTGCCTCTCACAATCTCCACGACACCAAATACAAATCGCTCGGCACCTTGTTCACGCAAGGCACGTGACAAACCCCAATCTTTGTTCTCAGTCATAGCACGTTGCATGTGTTTTTGCATACGACGGCGTAATGTGCGAAATACATTACCCTTGAATGAAACAGCAGTCAGACCAATGTAATACTCAAGTGTTACAGTGTCTTGAATGTAGTAGATGACTTGATTGCGGTCTGTTCTACGTTTGCGGTTGATTTTCGAGTTCATGTAAGTATTATATACCCAATGTGATTTATTGTCAACTATTGAGTATACTACTTTCAGTTTACTTTACAAACCCAGCAAACATTTCAATGTCATACCAAGCTACTGCTTTAGTATTCATTTCATAAACAAGCACAGGGAATGCTTGAGTATTAACTTTATCAAAGTTAACAAGTTTCTCAAAATTAGATTGACACAGTTCTTCATCAGACTGGTCCTCAAAAGTCACAAATGCTTTGTTAGTGTTCACAAACTCATCAATGTTGTAAGACATAATAGGCCCTTTCAAATGTTTAAGATGCTATTGTATACCCAATTTGATTTATTGTCAACTTGTTGTTGTAAGGATATCCAAAGCCTGTTGTAATACTTTTGACTGACGATGTTGTACATCCAACTCCCATGGTAGGTTGGTGTATTCTTCATGTGTCATTTCTTCAGGTGGTTTATTTGTATAGGGTATGCCATGCCAATAACACATGCCATTAGGTTTAATCTTAAGCATACCTAAATACTTTTGACTAACATGTATCAGTTCATGTACAAGAATTTTTAGTTGTGATTCTAGTGATAGGTTGATGTTCAATCCAATACGATTGACTCGGTTGATATCAATACCACCATAGACATTCTCCTCTAAGGGGCACAAGCATACCTCTACAGTGTCCGGCAACTCTATGATTTGAGATACTGCAATGGCTAACGAGGTCAATAAAGCCTCGTTATCTTTTTCATAGTTATTATTTTTATAGTAAAACTTAACTTCCATTATGCATTATGAATTTTGTCCATTGCCTTTTTAACTATCTTCTCACGTTCTTGTTTAGTTCTAGCACCTAGCACTGTTATATTATATAATTGGTTATTTGTACTTACAAGCATTGTGATACAGAATCCTGCCGCATTTGTAAACCCTGTCTTTATCGTAACTATTCCTTCTTTTCCAAAATAATGACTAGTTGGATTACTAATAATTGATTTGTTCCTTGGTTGTTTGATTCGCTTTTTAGATTTTTTACTCTTTTTAGATTTATTAGGTACCGCTGATTTAGTAACCACTCTTTGTGTTTGTGCGGCTTGTTGTACAATAGGAAAATTACTAACTGCTTTAACTAGCATTACAATATCATTAACAGTACTGTAATTCATAGCACTCAATCCAGTGGGTTCGACAAATCCGGTATGCATCATTCCAAGTTCTTTTGAATGAGTATTCATTTGACGAATAAAATGTGGTTGTCCACCGGGATAATTTTGCGATAAAGTAACTGCGGCTAAATTATCACTGCTTACTAATGACATGTTAACTAGTTCTTGTCTTGTCAGAATCATGCCCTTCCTTAGTTTAGTGTGATTGATTTTATTACTTATGACAGTTAGTTTTTCGTTAAGGTCTTGATTTGATTTCATGACCGTGTATATAGTCATTAGTTTGCTTATACTAGCAATACTAACTTCTTTTTCACTGAGAGAGCCTGAGATAACTCTATCATGTGTTACGTTGTACACTACAGTGTTTGGCTCAGCAAATGAGAATAGTGGCAGAAATAATAATATGATTAAAATGTTTCGCATAGAATATTTAGTATATCACGAAACCGTCACAATTCACAGCAACATGGACAACCTGTATAGCCAAAAAAATAGACCCCGAAGGGTCTATTTACATTGTAGGACCATTTCCTGATTTGAATCCTACTATCCCACCTTCGTCTTTGATGCGTTTTATAACATCTTCAAACAATATAGGTCTAAAGTCTGTTTGTTCTACACATACGCAATGATATCTAGTATCGATTTCATCACTGTACAACATAGTACCAGTTTTAACATCATATCCACGGGGCTTTTTAACACGATTACTGTGCAAATGACCATGAATGTTGACACCAAAACGTCCCAAACTTTCTTCATGTACAGGTATATGACTCAATATCATACCGTTCATAACGTGATAGGCTCGCAATTCACGGAAGTGTTCACGATATTCCTCGTCACGGAAAATGTCATGGTTACCACGAATCAATACCTTGTCACCGTTCAACCGATGTAATGTCTTTAATGCTTTGCGGTTAATAACTACATCACCCAAGTGATAAACTTTATCACTAGGCTTAACAGTTTCGTTCCATGCCTTGACTATAGCCTCGTCCATTTCATCTGGATCAGTCCACGGGCGAATCTTCGTCACTCCGTCACTTTCAGTGAATCTACACACTCCAGCATGACCAAAGTGAGTGTCACTAACTAAAAATACTGATGGCATAATAACTCCTTAAACTCGTTCTTTCTTTACTCGACCAATACGGCTAGCCTTGTTCCAATCGTAAGCAACACCGTCTGGGCACTTACCATCACTGACACTATCTACACCAAACACACCGCAAACTTCAAATTCGTCTCCCTTGATGGTTACGAACACATTCAATGCCTTAGCATGTGCCATTGCCAAATCAAGTGTTGAAAATTCTTTTTCTTCTATTTTATACATTCATTTCCTTTATGCTAACATCCATGATTCATCTTGGTCTTTATATTCTATTGATTCATTACCATCATATTCTGCTATTCTAAACATTCTACCTTCTTTAACCCATTCAACTTCTAAATCTTTTAAACCACCTAGATATACATCAGGGTATTTCAATACCATAAAAGTTTCAAGTTCTTCAAATTTTCCTGCTGTTACCATGTGAACTATTGCTGGATCAAAAACTAGTTCAGGATATTGACGATTCCAACTGTACCATCCAGCACCAAATCCAGGGCTATACACCACTGCAACAGCTCCAGCAACAACTACTTTACCTGTGTAAAGTTCGTCTGCTACTTCAACCTTGTCTCTCAACATAACTTCCATTATACATCACCTTTATATTTTTTAGGTATAATCAATCCACTGTCTAATGTCACGCCATTGATAGTATGAGGTTCATTCTCATCATACGTCAATCCTAACACACTCATCATTTTATGTTTCACTAACAAGTTTGGACTACGATAATCTTCTGTATCATCAAAGCCCATCATTATCCCAACCTCTGTTACTGCACCTGAACGACATACACCTGCGATACAATGCACAATTACATTACTACGATTAAGCAATGCTTGCTTTAGTATGATAACCAAACTCTTGGCTTGTTCATCGGTTATTTTCATTTCAGGTTCAATACATTCATCCTCTTTTTCTAAATCTAAGAATTCAAATTGATGAACATTATTGAATTTGTATTTGGGTTCAGGGAATTCCATACCACAATCAACAATCTGAATCAACACATTGTTGATACCTGGATCATAGTGTTTACCTTTTACGATATCACTCAGTGCTACATTTTGAATCCACGGCATGTTTTTCTCCTTCATTAGAGTATTATATATGATTTGGGGATTATTGTCAAGCGCAGAAAGTAACACCCTAGGTGCGCTAAAAAGTATTAATATATAAAGAACATGGAGTTGTTAGTAAAAACTCATCCGTATATGCGAGGGTTTATCTAGGGTGTTTATATAAGCACACAATATCTCTTTCGCTTAGTAGAGCCTGTCTTATCGGGCAGGGTACTGATATAGTATACTTATATAAACAGATGCCTTTCGGCATCTGCTACTACTATTTAGCTTAAGCTAGGTCGTAGCGATCCTTCATAACGGTCTTCAACATGATTGCTTCCGGTGAGAAGTCATCCATGTTACCAGAAAGAATACCTTGTGCAACTGCTGGGCTAAATCCGGAGACTAGCGCAACACCTGCCTTGTTAAACTTAACTGGTGCGTTACCGTATGCGGCATTCAAGTTCCAGAATACTACCTTAGGTAGTTCGTAACCTGCTGCCTCGTACTTACGTGCTATCATTTCGATTGCAGAGTCATCGTGATGAACACCTGCATCAAATTGCATGTCACTGAAGATAACGATTGTACCTGGCATTTCTGCTTGAGGGACACTGTTATCTACCGCAGTCTTAAGCACTAAATCAAATGCCTTGTTCAAGTCGGTGTTAGCAACTTCACCAGTGTTCATTTGGTCAATCTTTTGATTGATGTTACCCTTTAGAGTAACCAGCTTTGGAGTACGACTAAAAGTCAAGAATGTATCCTTAAACTTACCAGTGTTCTTGTCTGCAAAATACAATCCCAATGAGATTGCAACGTCCAAACAAGACAAAGTACTCTTGCTATCACGACCACCAACAAGACAAGTCATAGAACCTGAACTATCAACCATTGGCAACACGTTGGCATCACCGATGAAGTTTGGAAGTGCATCCCATTGGGCTTGCATTGCGTCCAATTCAGTCTTAGTCATTGCACTACGACCGTACTTGTTGATAGCACCCTTCAATACATCGTAAGGATATACAGCACCAGCGTTAATCTTAGCACCATCTTCGCCCTTAACCAACTTAGTTACGTATTCAGCATAAGTTGTACCATGACGACCAAAAGCCTTCTTGTAACGTGCATGTGCCACTGATGGTACATGGTTGTAGTTGATGTTATCCCAATCGTTGGCACACATTTGTGTTTCAACAACATTGGTTAGTGCAACAAGGCTCTTACGATATATCTTCGGAGTCATACCAAAGAATTCACGGATTTCACGTGCAACATCGCCCTTACGCGGTGTCCACTTTGCAGCCAATCCATTACGATTACGCAATGCATTGCCTAACATAGTGTATGCTTGTTCCTTAAGAGTCTTAGTCTTAAACACAAGCAAGTCATCGTAACGACCCAATTCAGGAACCTTAACCAATAGACGGCTAGCATCTTCTGGGTTAGTTAGTTCCAAGTGAATTAGTACTTGACGAAATAATTCACGTTCGCCGGATCCACCACGTGCATCACGTGCCCATTGAACAATACGTAATGCTAGGTCAGAATTTTCTACATAAGCCGCAGTGAATGCGGGTATAATGTTCTTACCACGGCTTGCACCGATGTTATAGAACAAGTCAACGCAAGCATTTGCAGTTGACTTACGTGCCTTCATACCGTTTGTGGTACGAACTTCTTGGTTTGCTACTGCTTCTACAAATGTTGACATATTGTACTCCTTCCGTGTGTGTTATGCAACAGGATACGCTTTTTTTCATTATGCTTGAAATTAAAGTTGCTGAAAGTATCCTAAAAAAGAATTATATCACTGTTTGGATATAATGTAAATGTGTTTTGGATAAACGGGATGTTCGTGACAGTTAGTTTATTTTCTGGACCAACCAATTATGTCACTCGGTCCATATCAACAATTCATGTTGACTATCTAGTACTTGTGTCTGCTACTAGAAACATAGAATGTCTTTCCAATCTGTCACCTATTCCTTCATGTCTTACGACTAACTTCAATAGTATTAGCTGTAGTTGTTTAAATTGCTGAAATCATCCCAGTAAAATTTTAAATTACTTCAAAATCTTCTTTGCCTACACCGCATTCGGGGCAGACATAAGTGTCTGGAAGTTCATTCCATGCACCTTCTAGTTCTTCATCGTGTACGTGACCGCATACGATACATACATGTTCTTCACTCATTCTAAACTCTCCAAAACTTGTTGATAGCCTTCAGCATGTCGTTTTTCAACTTTAGCCAATGCCGCAAATCGTTTCTCTGCTTTAGCCAATAAAGTCTTAAACTGTTCAGCATGTGCAGAACTTTCAACAATCTGGGTTCTAAACTCGTTTAATGCAATTTGGTTATTTTCTGCCTTAGCATCTTCTTCGAATCCCGGATACATTGTAGTGAACTCATATGTTTCACCTTCAATTGCTTTCATCAAGCATTCTTTAGTTGTTGGCTTACCAATCAACAATTCTAAGTGACCCCACGCATGTAAAACTTCTTGAACAGCGGTGTGTTCAAAATGTCGTGCTACTTCTTCAAAGCCTTCTTCACGTGCAATTTTTGCAAAGTAGCGATACTTGATATGAGCCATTGACTCACCGGCTAATGCTGACTCAAGATTTTTTAGTGTGTTTGATATTTTATCAAATGGCATATTTTTTTTCCTTTTAAAAAATGATAGCAGGATCGTTGTTGACTGCTTGTTTAGCCAGGGCCATCACACCTGGTTCGTTAGTCTTGCTTCAATAATACCCTTCAACGCTCGGTGTTTTTAAGCACTCTGCTCCAGTTACTACCGTAGTGTCTAACAGTCCATAGTTAAGGAGTTTGTTGCTGTGCCGATCCTAAAAATTAATCATTCAATACGTATATTATATATGAGTTTGTCTTTACCGTCAATGACTTTTGGGCAAACTGTCTTGGCGGAAGCGGTGAGATTCGAACTCACGGAACCTTTCGATTCTCTAGTTTTCAAGACTAGCGCCATAGGCCACTCGACCACGCTTCCTTTTAATGATTAACGCTCAACCTTTTTGATTCGTTTTAGATATTCACGATTGATTAAACCTTCTTCAATCTCACGTAATGCGGTTACTGCATGACCATTTTTTGTTTTTACTTTCGGGCGATGACCTGCCGTTAATTCTCTAACACGTTGACTTGCTATAAGAATTAAATCGTATCTATTGCCTATAGCATTCACTGCGGCTTCACTTGTTTGTCTTGGCATTATCGTCCTTGGGTTATTTGGAGCAGGATATCGGGTTCGAACCGATGACATTTTCGTTGGCAACGAAACATTCTACCACTGAATTAATCCTGCATTTTTTTGGTACATCCTGACGGGCTCGAACCGCCGACATTTGCCGTGTAAAGGCAACGCTCTACCAACTGAGCTAAGGATGCATATATCATTTCTTTAATGTTCCGCCAGTACACGAAGCATCTTCAAAAAATTGTTGTTGAACTTTTTTCTGATAGTCCTCCATGACTGGATCCTTCTCATTAATATTTTCTTCTTTTAAATCACGCTGAAAAATAGCATCCCAACGAGTATCATATTCTTGTTGAGATATGCTTATTGATCGTGGTGTACTACCTTTAGTCATAATTATTTTCCTTGTCCTCTGTATGCTTTGAATGTCTTACGACGGCATTTGTTCATACTACTTGTTTTAGCTTTACCACCTTGACATGTTTTTTTAGTAATCACATGACCTTTTGTATTACGACCTTGTGCCATTATGCAATCCTTTGAATCAAGTGATAACCAAACTGAGTTTGAACAGGTTGACTTAAGCCGCCCACTTCTAATCCGTACGTAGCATCTTCAAACGGTTTAACCATTTGACCACGGCCAAATTCTCCCAAGTCGCCCCCATTGCGACCACTTGGACACTTGCTGTGTGCTTGTGCTAGTGTACTGAAATCTTCACCATTGTTTTTAACTTTGATGTATAAATCCATTGCATCACTTAGTGATTCTACTAAAATATGTTTTGCTCTTACTTGCATTAGTTTCTTTCTATAAATTTTGGTCGGAGTACAAGGATTCGAACCTTGGACCCCCTGGTCCCAAACCAGGTGCGCTACCAGACTGCGCCACACTCCGTTATTCTTTCTTTCTTAAAATCATTCCAACATACGTGCCAAAAAATGCACCTATGCCTGCTGGAACTAATAACCAATAGTTAGTAGTATAATTGATAACTGCTACACACGCGGTTATGAATACAACTGTCGCCCACACACTGGCTTTTGTTACTTGGTCATCTTGTACAGCTTTCAAGTAGTAAGTATAAAAGATATCCGTAAAAAATACAGCAAAAAAGGTTATAATATATTCTAGCATTTAAATGATTAGTTGTTGGTTGCAGGGGACGGAATCGCACCGCCGATCTTTAGCTTATGAGACTAACGAGATACTACTTCTCCACCCCGCGATATATTTAGTTGTGTTTATGTGGTGCTTGATAAAAGATTTGAACTTTTGACCTCTTGCATGTCGAGCAAGCGCACTACCCCTGTGCTAATCAAGCGATTATTCGTTGTCAGTACTTTCAACTTTTTCAAAACGTAATTTGATTCCTTGACTTAAATCAAATCCATTTAACAAACCAGAGTCTCTGTCTGCTTGTAATTCAGGCCAGATGAATGCAGGATCATACCTATCACCTAGTACTCTTACTGTTTTGTATAGTTTGTTGTTGATGTAAATTTTTAACTTCATAGTATGTTCCTTGACATACTATATTTATGATTCTTGGTGGAGGATGGGAGAATCGAACTCCCACGAAGACCTTGCAAAGGTCCCAGGCTCCCATTACATCAATCCCCCAAATCATATCGTATATACGGCGTAGACGTTACATGGTTATAGTCAAACTGTAATCTATAGCACAATCTATCAGTAATTCCACCTAATCGCTTATGTAAGGTGATACTGTTATCAAACAACAATAAATCAGTATCATTTTCATACCAGTGTTCGTGCGTGTGTATTCTTCAATAAATAATTCTTTTTTGATTCTTTCCAAAAGTTTTTCAGATTCAAAGTCACTCATTCCCTCAATTTTATCAATACTATTTCTTTTAAAATTTCTAAATTATCAGGATTAAAAATATTAGGTTTATGTGTATAATCGTATTCTACGTGAAAGTCTAAAATACTTTTATTAAATGTTCGTGTTAAGAAATCTCCTATATATAAATTCATTCCTATGAACAAATCTATATCTTTGGTGGTAATGTTAAATCTAGTTGGTCCATTAAACATTAAATGTTCATAAATGAAAGTTGTACCTTCATTAATACTAATATCAAACGGGACAATTTTAACTGTTTCATTTTCAATAACAGCGACTGGTGATTCAATTGGTTGAACAAAAGTTGCTGTTCCTTCTGTACTATTAATTAGTGCAGGATACGTAGCAGTACAATTAGTTAGAGTAACACTACCACTTTGAACACTAATTACGATATTGTAACTACCATGCAACTTTGTATTAGTAATAAAAGAAAACAATTCATCTTGACCATTGTCAACAATCTGACCATTTACCGTAACTGTGTAATTAGTATCGGGAGTTTTACTACCATACATTCGTAATGTTCTATGAGAATCCATGCTATTCCTTAATTTGGTGCCCCAGGTCGGACTCGAACCGACACGCCTTTCGGCACTGGCTTCTAAGACCAGCGTGGCTACCATTACACCACCGGGGCAAACATTCTTGGTGCGAGTGGCCGGAGTCGAACCGGCACACCATTATGATATCAGATTTTAAGTCTGAGGCGTCTACCTATTTCGCCACACTCGCAAAATTTTGGAGCGGGGTAGGAGAATCGAACTCCTCGCTTTAGATTGGAAATCTAAGGTATTACCACTATACGAACCCCGCATAAATACTACTATGCACACGTATGACGCTATCACTGATTCAGGATTATTAATCCATCTTTCAATGAGTAACGATTCCATCTGTTACATCATCGTGCATAATATTTACTCTCACAAAACTAGAATGAAATACTTTACTGATACTGAATCAGCTATTTACTTCATACATTCATTATAATTTCCTTTTACTTATAATTATATCAGTAGAGCAATGACAATCCTTCTGTACGCATATTTCGGGTTCAGTAGGCCATTCTATTTGTTCTGGATAATTTATATTACCTATTATTCTAGTAGGTGTTCCTTGTTTACAATTGGCACGTTGTATGTCACCATCCCAATGTACAAACAAACTTTCTAATCCTATATCACACTGCCACCCATAAAAGTTATTAAGACCTGTGTTAATTATATCAATCTCCGGAACATTATATTCATTAGTATTGTCATCCCAGTAATACCGAGCTGACATTGCTACTCCCTTTTTTTGAATCAGTCTTGGATTCAGTAACCAATACATAAATCCTGAATTTTTTTGGGGATGATCTAATATCCATTGATTTTGCTCAGGTGTATAATTTCTACCTAATGAATTACCAACACCCCAGTCTTGCAGTTGTACTGCCTCTACACCTACTCCAGTTGTTTTTGAATCAAAAGCATGATATGTTTCTACACACTTTTCCCAATATCTATTATCCATCATAACACGTACACTAGTGTGTGTATGTTTGATGGTTGCAAATACTTTCTCTTTGAAAGCAGGATCCTCAAAACTAGGATGAAAGCTAAAACACATACCATTGACATATTGAGCTATGTCCTCATAATATCTAGGTGTTCTTACCCCATTTGTAGTTATAGAAATAGTATGGCCGGCATTATAAAATATCTTAATCAATTCAGGTAGATGTGGACTCAATGTAGGCTCACCGCCGGCAATACTGAGATGTATTTTTTCATGTCTACCTATCAATTCATAAACAAATCTTTTAGCATTTTCCCAATCATAGTGGTGATTTTTTCCATTATGCAATCCTTCAGGACAGTAACTACATGCATTGGTACATATGTTATTGATTATCCAAGTTAATTGCATGACTTTAGGAGTTTGTGTAATAGCGATTAACTTGCGTGTCATAGTATATCCTTTACAGCTCCACATCGTTCTCTATTCCAAACATCATCAAGTGTTAATTGAATCTCTGGATTAATAATGTAAAGTTGCGCTAATATTTTCTGTTGTTGTGCGTGACAAAAATCATGTCCAAATATCATTTGTCCTGCATCGGTGCTGAATATATTACTTAAATTCATCCAAACCTTATCATATTCTTGAATGATATCCAATAGAGGAATAGCGTCTTTGTAAAGATCAACTTGTAAGAATTTTACATGTCGTTGTTTAAAATCTTGCCAATAATGTATAAAGTTTTCTTCACTTCCAAAATGTCGAAATATTTCATTCATTCCATTTTGAAAACCCTGATCCTCTATATATTCTGAACTATGTCGTCCTATCCATGTAAAATGATTACGTTCAGGGAAGGCTCTAATACAAGACAATATATCATTGTTAGTCCAAGTATACATGTGTTGATACCAACGTAATGCAATAGGATTAAAATCATACACCACTATCATTGCATCAGTAGTTAATCTTTGTGGGTGTTTGAACATATCAAACAACTTAAAACCACTCGCAGTATTAATAACTAAATCAAATATTCCCTTACTACGAATGTTCATTTCTTCTGAATTGAATAACCATATTTGATCTTTAACTGCAATGCTATCTTCAATCCATTTATTTTGATTCCAATTTTGTTCTAAGAATGGAGTCAATGTTTCAATACTTTGTAAGAATTTGTCTGTGTTATCATCCGGATAAGTATAAAATTTACTCAGTCTTATTGTTTCTGATAATGCAATCACAGGCCAGTTGTTTTGCATCAATGCTAAGGTTAATTTCCACCCTGGACTTAACTGCATCTGTTCTGAAAATATTCTAGTAGGTCTTACCCATAATGGAGTATAATCGTGATGAAAATTTTCTTCACTACGTTCAATCACCGGTAACAATTTAGGACCTCTTTCCCAATCTCCAAATTCAGGTCTACCAACTTCTACCCAGGCTTTAATATTTACAATAAAGAATTGATAGTGTAGCTCTAACCAGTGATTTGGATGACATAGAGGATGACCTGCAACACCAAATGTATTTTCAGAAATAAACTGATCAAGGTCATTGACAAAATTAAAATTACGTATTTGACAACCTGCGGCAACAACTACACAATAATCAAATTGTTCAATCGATGCTTGTTCTAATATTTCACGTATCTCATCCTTGCAAATAATTCTCAAGGGAGATGGTTGAACATTACTAAGTCTTTCAAGATAAAAAAGAGTTGCCCCTTTAGCCCTAAGATACATCTTAGTATTATTAATTTGTTTACGTTGGTTATAAACCCCATACATAATTCTATGCATGGTTAAACCTTTCAATTGCCTGACGCTTTAATCTTTCTTCACCTGATCCATGTACAATGAAATGGTATCGATGTTCATCTGATTGATTCCAGACCATGTGTTCATTTCCTATATCTAGCATAAAGCCATGACCTTGTTTAAAAGGTACACGACCCCATTTACGAAAATAAAACTCACAATTGTCAGGATTATTAATAGCGATGTTCAATGGTCCAAACATTCTTCCAACGCCATCATTATGTGGCATTATATACCCACTCGCATGTAATTTCATAATGCGTACACGCTCATAGGTTTGATAACCCAAAGACTTAATAAATTCGGTGCATGTAGGGAAGTACTCACATGCGTCTGTCCAATGATAATTAGCTTCTTCTACAGTTTTATAACCATATTGTTCATAATTTTCTGTAGCTGTTGGACTAATTCCATGCAATGTAATTGCCGCCCAACCCTCATGATTGTAACTATACTGACGATCCTTTTGTCTATGTCCCACAAACATGTGGTCATTATCAATACATTCTTTATGCATTTTTTTAAAATCTACTGAGAATGTTATAGGAAACCACGGCCAATCTGACCTGTCTAAACTAGTCGGCGCAGGTATTGTAGGTTGCCATTGGTTTGTTAAACTTTCTTTAATGAATTCGTTTAAAATTTCTTTCATATTATTTCTATATCAATAGCACGTTTAATCTTAGAAAATACTTCCAGATTCCAAGATTTTCTAAGTTCGCTGTGGGGGACTAACCAATCTTCCTTATTAGGATGAAAATTTAAAAATGTCTCATCAAGGGCTATTACACCTAAATAATATCTACCTAAAGCTAATTCTAATAAATTATCTATTGGTATCTTAGATTGTAATTCGGATGATTGCTTAATGTACCATTTCCAAAACTGTCTTTCTGTACTTTTATGAGCATTACCAGATGAGTCGCCGAAATTCAACCAGGCTTCAGAACAGAATGTTTCTTGAACCTTAATCATATTATTAGTAATTACTCTTGTGTCATCATCTTCCATGACATGTTGCCAATCTTTACCTAAAGTATTATATCCTAAGTATAACTGACCCCAAGTAAAATCTGTATCTAAAAATAACTTGTCAGTGGGTGTTACTGGCTCTCCCCTTTCAAAGGGTTCATATTGAACCAAACAACTAAACTGAGGGAAGGGACCAGTGTCAATAGCTGTTTCTAAAATATGTATGTACTCATTCAATTTTAGCCATGTATGATGAAATTCTTCTCCGGGAAATAGATTAGAGTCTTTTCCCTGACGTTCGCCATATAATTCAAATTCTTCATGCAAATGATTCAAAGTGTTTGCGTTTATTTCAGCAGTGCTAGTGTAAATCGGTAATTGCTTGTCATAATAACTATTAATCTTATCAATTATTTCATTAATAATTGACATCAATAATTCTAGATCCGTTAAAGTTTTGTTACTAATCTTTAACTCTAACGAATCATTTGTAGCCTTACGGCGGTCTACAATTGATATCCATCTGTCTAATAAACTAGTATAAGGTAGATGATACTGTAATTTTAAATGTTCACCACTTTCCAATTCAAAATGAAATATTGCAATTCTATTCATATAGTCACTTCCCGCTAATATAAATCCATAATTTTAAAATTTGGTACGCCGAGTAGGACTTGAACCTACGACCAATGGATTATGAGTCCACTGCTCTGACCAACTGAGCTATCAGCGTATGTACATAGTATATAGCACTTGCTACATAGTGTCAAACTATTTGGTACCCCCGATGAGAATCGAACTCATGTGAACCAATTATCTGTTGCTTACGGGATATAAATCCGCCGTTTTACCATTAAACTACAGGGGCATTAATAAATACTATATGATTCCATTTGAACATAGACAAACAGTAGAAATCTTTTACAAATTATTCAGTAAAGATCCATATGATCCTAAACAACTATCTTGGGTGCTTCCTAATGACTTTGTACTAGATCCAGTGTTACAAGTAACGCCTAAAACAGAATCAATAGTAAAAGTTCATATAGAAAACAAAGAATTCATACCTAATTACATTGTAGAAGAAAAGCCTTTCATTCTATCAGGTACTGAATTCAATAACTTATAATTGGCGACCCACCAGGGACTTGAACCCCGACCAACGGTTTTGGAGACCGCTATGCTGCCATTACACCAGCGAGCCATTGATTGAATTTGTAAGCCTACGCCGCTTTTATCGTAGATTTATTCAGGACTTACCGGCCGCCTAGCCTGACCTCGCTCGCTGCGCTCACGATGGATATCACTTGGGATCCATCCAGCGTAGTCTCCTTTACAGACCCTTGCAGTTCCCCGCAGGGTGGGAGTTGAACCCATTTGCCTTTTACTGTTTTGGTCCTTCGAAGAAACCTAGACAGCGTGACTTCACTTGCTGACGCTTACAAAACTTGGTGGAGACGGTTGGACTTGAACCAACAATGCCGCGAGGCGGAAGATTTACAGTCTTCTGGGGTTACCAATTTTCCTACATCTCCAAAATTTTCATACCATATAGAAACATTTTTGATATCAGTCTAATGCTGGCACATCAGGCCTTTCGCCCCTGCCAGGGGACCGAACAGAGCACCGCGAGTTGGCGATGATGCCCGTCAAAAATGCTTTTATATAGCTACCATATAAAAACACACTGCCGATCATGGCACCGTTGTCCGTGCCTTACTCTAGCCATATACTATCCTGTTAAGCTATTAAGATAATACCAGTAATTGAGGCTTCAATCAATACAACTAAACAGTGTGTTTTTATATGGTAGGACCGGGGAGGTTCGAACTCCCGACAAATGGATTAAAAGTCCACTGCTCTACCAACTGAGCTACGATCCCATGAATTGGTCCCTCCACACAGATTCGAACTGTGACTTCTCGGATTAAGAGTCCGGTATGCTACCGTAACATCTTGAAGGGATAGTACGTATTAGATTGTCTTTTACGTGCCATCCCTAGACCTACATGGAATCTAGTGATGACACTATCGTTTCATTGAACGTTTCATGTCATTTCCTTTTGTTAAACTTTTTCGTAACCTAGGTCTACGTTTTCGCTGTAGTACCCATTGCTTTCACCTAGCCATCGTACATCTACATACCCTTTGCGAGTAGCAAACTTATAAAATGTCCAAGTTACTGATTCGTGATATTCATCTTCAAATCCAACCGGAGATTCTCCGGATACTTCTTCTGCTACTAATAGAGGTTCCCCTACTAGGTCAGACAAATCACCTACGATATCATTGATGCTAACTGATTCGCAACAATCTTGTGAGTGAAAGAAAACATAACGGTCGTTATCATTTTCAAACACCATAGTGCCACCAGTTTCTGTAACTGAAGTAAACACTTTACCCACCATGTCTACTAACTTAGCAGATGAGTCATAATCGTAATACATTACATTTCCTTTCTTTTTAAAATTTGGAGTGACGGGTCAGATTTGAACTGACGGTTTTTCGGATTTGCAATCCGATGCAATGGGCCGCTCTGCCACCGTCACGTAAATAGAGAGTCAGGTTGCAGGACCTAGTGCCTCTTGCGAGGGAAGTATCCAGGCGATATGACTCTCAAACTTGGCGTTGAGTGTGGGATTTGAACCCACGGTCCATATTACTACAGACGACACCTTAGCAGGGTGTTGATTTAAGCCACTCATCCAACTCAACATATTTGGCGCACCGCACGGGATTCGAACCCGTGATCTCCGCCGTGACAGGGCGGCGCCTTAGGCCAGACTGAGCTAGCGGTGCATGAACTGCTTACAGGACACCCCTATGGGCTTGGTTGTTTAAGAGTACGCCTACCCAGCGACTCTCCTATAAAACTGGTACTCGGAAGGGGAATCGAACCCCTCTTACATACGTGAAAGGCATGTGTCCTAACCGATAGACGACCCGAGCATACTATATGAAAACACACTTCGGATACTGTACTAAACAGAAACTATCCAACACGGGCTATCCCGCTGAAGCATGTTTACATATAACTACTATATGAAAATACATTAGGGAAGTTCTTGACACGCATCACCAACTTGCGTCAAGACCTCATTACGTGCCTAGTTGTTCCGTCGCCTCCCTGGAGTTTGGTATAGTTCTTGCCCTTTGACTCGATGGTGTCTCGTCATACTCTAGAACCCTCCTGCTTCATGGGTATCCGGTTCGTATCAACCTTCGTTCACCCCTAACGGACTAGGTAACCCTAATGTGTTTACATATAGTCCCTGTAACTTAAACAGGGCTATATGACAATTAAAATTTTAACGAACATTACAACTAGTCTCAATCGACTACGTTGTTTAAATATTACTGTGGCAGTAATTTTTCAACTGCCAGCCTCGGGGATTTCTCCCTTTGCTTTATACTCCGAGGACCCATGTTGACATGGGTCTCTTGTGGTACCACCGTTTCTCGGCGGTCTCAGAGTAGTTTAGGCTGAGTCACAAACTCATTTAATGTTTCCTGCTTGACTTTTTGCTATTGCTAGCGTGTCTCGCTTTTTGAAACAACCTGCTTTCTCAACTCATTAAATGTATTATACATCTAATCGGATTTATCGTCAATTCTTTTGTGTTGTATTTTTACGTCACTCAGAATCTTCAACTCACCTTTGAATCAATCTCTCAACTCATTAAACATAGTATAGCACCAAATGGGTTTATCGTCAAATTTTTTGTTGTTGTATTTTTACTACAGAATTGTAATACTATTGTTTCTTGGTCCGGCGTACAGGAATCGAACCCATATTCACGGTGTAGAAGACCGCTGTATTATCCGTTATACTAACGCCGGAAAATTTGTTTAGGCTAAGGATTGTCTGAAAACTTCTAATTCTGCATCAGTGAGAATTAGTTCCAGTTTGTTTTGTTTTGCTGATGGGTCTCTTGCCCAATCATATACTGTATAGATATGTACGTAGTTGCTACCCTCTGGTATATCTAACTTGCGTGTTTCACAAAATAGTTTATAACCTGCGTTTTCACTAACTAACATACTTACTCCATAAAATGTTTGGCTCCACAGCCTGGGCTCGAACCAGGGACCAATTGATTAACAGTCAACTACTCTACCGACTGAGCTACTGCGGAATGAATTACTTGGTGCCGAATGTCTGGTTCGAACAGACGACCTATCGCTTACAAGGCGATTGCACTACCACTGTGCTAATTCGGCATATTTTTATTTAACTGAAGTATATCACAAGGAAACTTTTCTGTCAAGTCCCCTGTGATATTTTTACGACAATAAGATTCTACTGTGCTTTGGAACACCTGCAAGCAAGTAGTCCATTTGATCCGAAAGTATTGTGCGGTTCTGTAGAATCATGTTTTCATAGTGATTGGGTGCGTATGGAACGTACAACAATTCAAGACCACATTCTTTTAACAGTTTGTGACCCTTCTTTGCGTTACAGTCCTTACATGCAGTAACCACATTCATCCAAGTGTTTTCACCACCTCGGCTCTTAGGCAGAATGTGGTCACGACTTAGATTGTTGTAGTTGGGGAAATGTCCGCTACAGTATGCACATACATAACGGTCACGACCGAATAGTGTACGATTGCTTAGTGCAACTTGTGCATGTTTATGAGGATTGAAACCATGACCCTTGATAGCAATTATGCTAGTAGTTTCTAGGTAACTCATTTCACCGTCATTTTGTACACCACCACGATACTTAGCTACAACTTCTCCTAATGCCCATGCAATTGCATTCT